>OGMT01000727.1_pt1 | contig 21307 bp, 18 predicted proteins | sample 1573271 | NCBI WGS metagenome assembly OGMT01 (sample SAMEA2582000, study PRJEB24529) | metagenome | biome: Human gut stool | place: China | collected 2011 | reverse complement strand
CATTGCGACACAGAAATCCATCCTCACGGATTATGTGAAAAAGCAGGGATGGCACATAGCAAAAACGTATGTGGACGATGGTTATTCTGGTACAAATTTCCAAAGACCAAGTTTCCAGAATATGATAAAAGACATTGAAAGCGGTCTGATAAACTGCGTGATTACGAAAGATTTATCCCGTCTGGGGAGAAACTATCTTGATTGTGGGTTATATCTGGAAGTTTTCTTCCCAGAGCATAACGTGAGGTATATAGCGGTCAATGACGGCGTAGATACCTTGAATAAATCTGCTATGGACATCACGCCTTTCCGCAACATTTTAAACGAAATGTATGCCGCTGACATATCTGTTAAGATAAAATCGGCATATCGGGCGAGGTTTCAACAGGGGAAATTCATGGGAACTACCGCCCCTTATGGCTATATCAAAGACCCTGCCGACCACAACCATCTGCTGATAGATGATAAAGTGGCACATGTTGTAAAAGAGATATTCGACCTTGCATTAAAAGGGAATGGAGTTGCCAAAATTTGCAGACATCTTAATAAACAGCATATCCTACGCCCTGCCGCTTATGCGGCGGAGCGTGGCGAAACAGGCTTTGAACGTCATTTTGAGGGGAACGAGGACAAACGCTATATTTGGAGTGGGAACAGCGTGAGGAGCATTTTAAGAAGCCCGATATATGCGGGAAATCTTGTAGGCTACAAACGGATTGCCGCCAATATGAAAAGCAAGAAACGCCCCTCTAAGCTGCCCGAAGAATGGGAAGTGATACCCAATACCCATGAGGGAATAGTCACGCAGGAGGAATTTGATATTGTCCAACAGCTTATTACAAGTCGTAGGCTTCCACAGAACAAGGGAGGATTTGTAAATATTTTTGCAGGCGTTATCAAGTGTGTGGACTGCGGATGTGCTCTGCGGGCAATGAACGTACACAGGAGGAAACGCCCAGAGATTATCGACTGTGTACAGTATTCATGTAATAATTATGCAAGAAACGGAAGAAGCGAGTGTAGTGCCCACAATATAGAAGCAAGGGATTTATTCAATGCCGTTCTTGCCGACATCAACTGTTTTGCGGATATGGCAGTGAATGATGAAAAGGCGGTCAGGGCCATAGAAAAGCGGCTCACGGAAACAGACCAGAGCAGGGCGAAAGCATTAGAGAAAGAACGTAAGAAGCTGAACAAACGCCTTGCGGAACTGGACAGGCTGTTTTCCTCTCTCTACGAGGATAAGGTCATGGAGCGTATTACCGAGCGGAATTTTGAGATGATGTCGGGGAAATACCAGAAAGAGCAGCTTGAAATTGAAGCAAGGCTGAAAGAGGTGACGGAAACTCTTAATGAAAGCTACGAGAAATCACGGGGAATCCGTGACTTCCTCGCCCTTATCCGAAATTATCAAGGCTTAAAAGAACTGGATGCAACAGTTATAAACGCACTCATAGACAAGATACTTGTTTCGGAGCGTGAGAAGATGGCAGACGGAACAGTGAAGCAGGAAATCAAGATTTACTATAAATTCATCGGCTTTGTCGATGAATTACATATCATACCTACAAAACGGTGGGCAGCAATGCCCGCTAAAAATTGTACGGTGTGCGGCGTTGAATATGTCCCGGGCTCTGGTGCATCAAGGTATTGTCCTGCTTGTGCCAAGAAGATACGGAGGGAGAAATCAAACGAGAGCAAACGCAGGAGCAGAGAACAGAAAAGGATAGCATGTATGAACTGTCCGCAAAAAATGACCGACTGATTATGGCAAAGAAGAACAATTAAATATTACTATTTGAATTCATATGAGGAAGATTCTAAGGAGAATCTTCCTTTTTTGATATTTAAACTAAGACTAAATATGATACAATTCAATTATTCAGCACTATAAGCTTTATTTCCTAGAGGCTAGGCTTAAAGTTTACATAAGGGAAATTTTAAAGAATTAATGATGAAATGTAACCCCCACCAAACAAATTCCTACATAATATATAGAAGGGAGGTTTGTGGAAAATGTACACACAGGAACAGATACTTGATATGTATTTTGATCGCAACCAGCAGGCTGTCAGTGCGACCTCGCAGATGTACGGAGCGAAGCTTACCCGGTTTGCAGACACTATGATAGCACATGAGGATGCACTGGAATGCGTAAATGACACATACATAGCAGCATGGAACAAGATACCACCGGAGCGTCCTATGCGTTTCCTTTCATGGCTTTACAGGGTATGCCGCAATATCGTATGCGACAGGATTGACTGGAATAATGCTTCAAAGAGAAATTCCAACATGAACTGTATGCTTGATGAGCTTGAGGAGTGCCTTGCAGACAGCAATGCAAAATACGAGGGCGAGCTGTCGGACATTGGAAGGTGTTTATCGGATTTTCTGAACGGACTGGAGACGGAAAAGAGAGTGCTTTTCGTGAGACGCTACTGGTATGGCATGGCGATTGATGAGCTGGCAGATATGAGCGGCAGGAGCAAAAGCAGCGTAAAGACCACACTGTTTCGGATAAGGGCAGAGCTAAAAAAATATCTGGATGAGGAGGGCGTATATCTATGACGAAAAAGGATTTATTTGATGGTTTAAATTACATAGATGACCAAATAATTGAAGAAGCGCAGCCGACCGGAGAATCGGCCGGGTACAGTGATGAAATTTATATAAAAAATCATGAAACCCATCACGGCGGAAAAGAAGACAAAAACAGGAAAAAGCACAAAAAATTTGCACGGGCAGCAAAAGCGCTTGCCACAGTAGCGGCAGTCCTTGTTGTTGCAGTCTTAGGCACGGAGGTTGTACGGCTTAATAACCGTATAGATGAGCTGGAGACAAAAACTGCAAATGTGATTTCGCAGAATAATGCGCAGAATAATGTCTATGCAGGGATAAAGAGCGGTGCAAAGCTTGGGGATTATGAAGCGGCCTCTGATTACGGGAAATTGTATGATGTGGCAAAAAAAGCTGAGGCTTCCATAAGGAATACTGCATCTGGAGACTTGCTGGAGAGTGCGGATGCAACAGGAATTACGTCTGATACATCGTCTACAAATAAACAGGAGTCGGCAGTCAAAACAGAGTATTCAACAACCAACGTGATGACAGAGGGCGTTGATGAGAGTGATGTGGTAAAGACGGACGGAAAATACATTTACATGGTCGAGGATGGTCAGATATCCATTACGGATATTTCAAATGGAAAGCCTGGGGAAGAGACGCTGTTTCGTCCTGATTTTGAGGTACCGTCAGATACTGTAGAGGAGCTTTATATCAGTGACGGAAAAATGCTTATCATATCAAACCATGCAGGCGATAAGGATGAGACTATATGCTATAGCTATGATATAGCTGACCCGACGAAACCGGTGCTTATAGGTAAAGCGCGTCAGGATGGATTTTACAATACATCGCGCAAAATCGGCAATACGGTATATGTTTTTTCAGACACATATATAAAGACTTCCGATATGAATAAAAATGTGGCGCTGCAGGAGGATAATCTGGAGAAATGGGTGCCTCAGGTAAATGGCAAAGTGATAAGCTATGACTGCTTCTATATAGGAGAGGATACATATTCAGGCACAGTTGTTTCGAGCTTTGATGTGAATAAACCGGATAAGACGATAGACGCCAAATGCATTATGAATAATAGTGGTGAGGTGTACGTTTCTAGCAATGCCATGTATCTGTATCATTCCGATTGGAGTGCAAGCCGTGAGCTTACCAAAATCAGCAAAATTTCGTTTGAGGACGGAGTGATGAAGACCGGGGAGACGACTTCAGTGAATGGTTATCTTAACGATAAATTTGCAATAAATGAGCAGGGAGGGTATCTGTATGTGCTTCCAACCTCAAATACCGGCAGTCAGCCTGTCAATTCGCTTCATGTGCTGGATAAGGATATGAATGAGGTCGGTGTGATAAACGAGATTGCACGCGGGGAGAGTATATATGCAGCCCGCTTTGTTGGAAAATATGTATATTTCATCACATACAGGCAGACGGATCCTCTTTTTGTAGCAGACATATCTAATCCGACAGCACCAAAGCTTTTGGGAGAGCTTGAAGTGAGTGGCTTCTCTGAGTATCTGCATATGTGGGATGATGCGCACGTACTTGGAATAGGCTATGGTGATTCGCAGCAGAGTAAGATAAAGCTTACTATGTTTGATGTGAGTGATCCGACAAAGCCGGTTGAGGTGAACCAAAAGCTTATCGACAGTTCTGAGAGCTGGAGTAATGAGTTTGTATACAACTACAAGGCTATTCTTGCTGACCCGGAGAAAAATCTGATAGGATTTACTGCGAATGACTACTATCTGTTTTCGTATGACAGTGAAAACGGCTTTAGTCTTTTGGAGCAGCAGGCACTGACCTATAAAAACACAGAAGGCTACAGAGGCATTTACAAGGATAATGATTTCTATGTGGCAGGAAACGGAGAGATAAAGCATTTTAAGCTGGCAGAATAGCGTAAATAATAGTGTTACGCAATAAGATATGATATAAAGACAGGCGGCGAATACCCAAAGAGGGTGTTTGCCGCCTTTTTTGTATAATTTTATATACAAACGAAATGTAACAGCATATTTAAGTATGCAATTCAAGGCAGACGGTGATATAATATCTCTGATTTTGTCAAATAAGACGGATTACTAAGGTTACCGGAGACAATGGCAAACGGTAATCTTAAATAGATTTAATAACACGGAGGAACTATTATAATGAATACAGCCTCAAAGACAAGACATGTCTTTATTTTGTTTTTGGCAGATATAGTCTGGGGAATAGCCTTTGTAGCGCAGTCAAAGGGAGGGGATGCAGTTGGAGCATTTTCATTCAACGGCATCCGCTTCCTTATTGGTGCGCTCTGCCTTCTGCCGGTCATAAAAATACTGGATAAGAAAGAGCTGACGGTAAACAGACCTGAAAGCAAAAAGCAAAAGAAAGAGCTTTGGATAGCCGGAACCTGCTGTGGAATAGCACTTTTCTTTGCGAGCAACCTGCAGCAGCTTGGAATCAGCATGGGCGCAGAATCCGGCAAGGCTGGGTTTCTTACAGCTACATATATACTTATGGTGCCGATACTTGGGATATTCCTCAAAAGAAAATGCAAAGCCAAAATATGGATAGGTGTATTTATTGCACTGATAGGCATGTATTTTCTGTGCATGAATGGGGCATTTTCACTTAGCGGCTCAGATTTGCTTCTGCTGGCAGGGGCATTGTGCTTTGCGATACAGATACTTGTGATAGACCATTTTGTATCACAGGTAGATGCGGTCAGGCTCTCATGCATTGAGTTTTTTGTCACCGGGCTTGGCACATGTATAGTGATGATTTTTACTGATATGGGACCGTCTGCCGGCGGTATAGCGCAGTGGGCACAGTCGCTTTGCACCTGGGATGCATGGATTCCGATTCTCTATGCCGGTATTTTCTCAAGCGGAGTGGGCTATACGCTGCAGATTGTCGGACAAAAGGGCTTAAACCCGGCGGTGGCATCGGTGGCGATGAGCCTTGAGTCGGTGGTTTCTGTGATTGCAGGCTGGATTCTGCTGGACCAGATGCTAGGTGGCAGAGAAATTTTTGGATGTGTGCTCATGTTTATTGCGATAATTATTGCACAGCTTCCGGATAGGGAGTATACTAAATAGGTTACAGTATAAAATGAAATGTGATTATTCAGAATCACTGAGAACAAAAAAGCACAAGTATAGTGCGGTTTTGCGAATGTGCGTGGGATGAATAGTTACAACGAGACAGGGATTGGATATGAGAAATAATAGCAGAAAAAATTACAGACGCCGCAGACGAAATACAGGAGCTTCACAGATTAAGCTTGTAGGAATAGTGGCTGTGATAGTCGTTATAGCGATTATAATAGTTATATCGTGCCTTAATAAAGCGAAAAAAGACAGTAATAAGGCAAAAGACACAGGGGTAGCCACAGAAAATGTGGCCGCTGTGACAGAGCAGGTAAGTGAGACGGAGGAAGCAAAGGAGCCCTTTGTACCAAAGGAGTCTGACGCTACAGCAGCAATCGGAGATGAGCTGGAGAGCTCCTATGCCGTAGTGATTGATGAGCAGGACGGCACGGTTGTTGCTGGAAAGAATGCACATGAGAAAATGTACCCGGCTTCCATGACAAAGGTTATGACAGTGCTTGTAGCAGCAGAGCAGGCTGAGAAAAATGCGATAGCTGCAGCAAAGAATGAGAATACGGAAATAGACAGGCAGGCTGTGATAGAAAACAAGCTCAACGAGATTGTGACAATCACAAGAGAAGCCACAGATTATTCATATGTGCATGATTGCAGCACAACAGGCTTTTTAGACGGTGAGCAGGTGCCTCTTCGCGATGTGTTTAACGGAACCATCCTGCCATCAGGTGGAGAATCGGCATACCAGCTTGCGCTTTACACAGCAGGTTCCATGGAGGCATTTGTCGATATGATGAACCAGAAGGCAGCAGAGCTTGGCATAGGTCAGAGTACTCATTTTACAAACCCTGTCGGCATATATGATGAGAACAATTACAGCACAGCCTATGACATGGCAGTCATCATGCAGGCAGCGATGCAGGACGATATTTGTAAAACCGTACTTTCAAATCATACATACAGCACGGCTGCAACACCGCAGCATCCGGAGAATCTGAACATATCGAATCTGTTCCTGCGCCGTATAGAGGACAAGATGACAAGTGGCGAGGTAATCGGTGCAAAGACGGGCTTTGTAAATCAGTCCGGCAACTGTGCGGTCAGCTATGAGAAGGCAGCCAGCGGAAAGACATATATATGTGTGACAGCAGGCGCTTCAAGCGGATGGCACTGTATAGAAAATCATGTGTATTTATATAATACATACACAAAGTAGTCAGCATAGCTGATTTTAAGGAGCGCAGACATGGCGGGAAATCAAGGCAATTACAGGGAAAAACCCACGCGCAATGAGAAAAATTGCAAAAAAGCCAACGGACAGCCGAGACTAAAGGAGAAAAGCAGCCGGGCAAAGAGCGATAACGTATGTCCGTATGCGAAGAAATGTGGTGGCTGCGACTATCAGGGCGTAGAATATAAGGAACAGTTAAAAAACAAGCAGGCATACATGAAAAAGCTTCTAAAGCCTTTTGGCTTTGTGGAGCCGATTGTAGGCATGAAAAATCCGCTCTATTATCGTCACAAGGTTCATGCAGCGTTTGACTGTACAAGGCGCGGTCAGATTGTGGCGGGAGCATACAGGAAAAACACACATGATGTGGTGGATATCGAAAGCTGTATGATAGAGGAGCAGGAGTCAGATGAGATAATAAAGGACATAAAGGATATGCTCCGCTCATTCAGGATAAAGACCTATGATGAGGATACCGGCTATGGGCTTCTCAGACATGTGCTTGTGAGAAAGGGCTATGCAACAGGGCAGATAATGGTAGTGCTTGTCCTGGCATCGCCGATACTTCCATCGAAGAATAATTTCGTAAAAGCACTCAGGAAAAAGCATCCCAATATCACGACAGTGGTGCTCAACGTGAATGATAAAAAGACAAGCATGGTGCTCGGAGACAGAAATATCACGCTTTATGGCAAGGGCTTCATAGAGGATAAGCTGTGTGGCTGCACCTTCCGCATCTCACCAAACTCGTTTTATCAGGTAAATCCGGTACAGACGGAGCTTTTATATGAAAAAGCCATTCATGAAGCACACCTTACCGGCAAGGAGCGCGTAATCGATGCATATTGTGGTACCGGAACCATAGGCATCATAGCAGCGAAAAATGCAGGTGAAGTCATCGGAGTCGAGCTAAACCGTGATGCAATCCGCGATGCAGTCATCAATGCAAAGCGAAACGACATCAGAAATATCCGCTTCTACAATGATGATGCCGGAAAATTCATGGTCGAGATGGCACAAAAGGGTGAGAAAGCGGATGTTGTCATAATGGATCCTCCACGTACCGGAAGTGACGAGGCATTTCTATCTTCTGTTGTTAAGCTTTCGCCTGACCGCGTGGTCTATGTATCCTGCGGACCGGACACGCTGGCACGTGACCTTAAGTATCTCACAAAGCATGGATATCGTATGAAACGTGCCACACCGTATGATTGTTTTCCGTTTACAAGCCACATTGAAACGGTTTGTTTGATGTCGCGAGTGTAAGCGTAAAATCAACGGTATTAATGAAGAAAAACATATTCCATCTTACGTGCAAATGGTGTAGAATAATACCAATACACGGAGGACAAACATGAGAACGCTATATACATTTGACAAACACAACTATTCCGATGATATGGAGGTATTTGAGCGCTTCGCAGTGCGCGCGGTTATTATCCGGGATGGAAAGCTTGCCATGCAGCAGGCCGGTGAGGGCTACTACAAGATACTGGGCGGAGGCATCGATGCAGGCGAGACCAACGAGGTGGCGCTGGCACGTGAGGTGCGCGAGGAGGCAGGGCTTCTTGTCGTGCCGGAAAGCATCAGGGAGTGCGGCAAGGTCATAGAAAAGAGACGCGATATATTTGAGGCTGACAAGATATATTACTGTCACACCTACGTGTATTTCTGTGATGTGAGGGACGAGCAGGTGGCAGCACAGATGACAGACAGCGAGATAAGGCTTGAGTATCATCTGTCATGGGCTACGCCGGATGAGATAATAAAGGCCAACAGCGCCTTTCTGGATAAAGAATGGATAGCAAGAGACACTAAGATTGTTGAGTTGATAAAAGAAATGTGTTAAAATAATGCCTGGATGTAAATCCGGGCATTTAATATAAGGAGAAGCAGTATAAATGGATAACAATAAAATCAAAAATAAAATAAAGGACGATCCGGCCTTCACTCTCGAGGTGCAAAACCCTGAGGTTGAGGAGCTGATGACACAGTATTCGAGCGATAAAAAGGCTGAGACACTCAATAAGCTCATTGATAAATGCACCAAGAGCAGATTTTTGGTGCCTGCAAATGTCGGAGAGAACAATAAGCCGATTCCGTTATTTATTAAAAATGGTGAGGGAGAGGCTTTCATGCCGATTTATACCTCAAAGGCACAGCTTTCTAAGAATCATCCGTCACCATGCATTGTAAATATGCCGTTTCTTGCAGTCATCAATATGGTGGCAAATAAAGAGTCAAAGCTTGATGGCATCGCGTTTAATCCATTCACTCACAATCTGATTTTCAAAAAGCCTCTTGTAGAAAAGATTGAGGCAGTGGAAAAGGCAAGAAGAGAGGGACATCCTACATCACCGACAAAGGGCAAGACTGTACAGATGACAGCAGAGCAGTATGTCATCTTTGAGCGTATGCAGTATGAGCATATTTTCCTGCCGGCAAAGATGTTTGAGGGTGGCAAAGAGTTTATGGACCGACTTGCCGATGAGAAGGAAAAGCTAATAGATGAGCTGTACGAGGAGGCATATCAGCAGAAGCGTATGTATCCATATATGGAGGAGGATTTCTCTGTTATGTCTATGCAGATTTCCGATACGCTTAATGTCACCAGAGTTGATTTCCCGACAAGAGATATGGCTCCAAACTGCGCAATTCGTGCTTATCTCGTGTGGGATGATGCTGCGTCACAGGGCAGATATTTTGTAATTGATGCGAAGGGCGATAAAACTACTGAGCTGGCTGAGATTACAGAGGATTACAAGCGTCTTGGATATGGAGCTGCACCGGTTGAGGGTGCTGAGCTTCAGACTGTTCTTGACCTGGTTAAGAAAAGTGCAGAGGAACAGAATTAGAAAAGTAATGTAGGGCATGATATATAAAGGAGGTCGTGTATGAAGGAGTTTTTAGGCAGAATCAAGGCTGATTTTCTACTGTCATCAGTGCTTTGCATAGCGCTGGGACTGGTGTTTATCATATGGAGAGCTTCGGTGCTCACGATTGTGGCAAATGTGCTTGCGGTAGTGCTTATCATCATTGGAGTGGTCTATATGTGCAGCTATTTTTTGAATATAGTTACGAATGGTTTTTCAGCGATGCTGGGGCTTGTGGTTTTGGCAGTGGGTATATGGTTTCTGGTACAGCCAAAGGTTGTGGTGAGCCTGATACCTATAGTCATCGGTCTGGTGCTCATTTTTCACAGCATCAGGAGTATTATTGAGGCGGTGGATGCCAGAAAATACGGTTACGGGGGCTGGAGTGTCGGCCTGATTTTTTCAATAATCAGTCTTGTTTTTGGAATAATCTGCGTGACAAATGCATTTGATGTAATGAAGACAGCCACTGTTGTTGTCGGTATCATACTGATTTTCAACGGAGTATCAAATATCTGGATTACAAGCCGTGCTACAAAGGCGGAGAGCGCCTACAACAAGCAAAAGGAGTTTGAGGCAACGTTTGTTGAGGATAGAAAAGAGGACAATTAAGCAGTAACAGAAAGGCGACAGAATGCGTCGGATGGAGTTTAAGATGGAGAGACCCGGACTTACCAAGGTCGGTGACCATCTGAAGGTAACAGAGAGCAAGCTTCCGACTTCATATTATTATACGATAGAGCATGCGATTGCCATGTCGGGAAACTACGTGGTCAGCGAGAGGCTCAAAAGCCGCGAGGGCGATGTCGTGGATGTGAGGGAGACTGAGAAGGGCTACTTTGTCACGATGGAGTTTGATGAGTAATGACACAGCAAGGTAAGAATGCAATAGATTTGGTGCTCGCTGAGAGCCTTATAGAGCTTTCGGCGAAAAAGCCAATCGATAAGATTACAATTAAAGAGATAACGGACAAGGCCGGAGTTATCCGCCCCACGTTTTACAATCATTTTCAGGACAAGTACGAGCTGATAGAGTGGATTATCAAAACCGAGCTGCTTGAGCCCATCAAGCCGCTGCTCAATGCCGGAATGATTTTTGAAGCGATTGTGCTGATGCTCAATAATATCACGGCAAACAGTGTTTTTTACAAGAAAGCACTAAAGCTGGAGGGTGCAGTGACGTTTAATCAGATTGCCATGAAGTGCGTCTATGAGATGTTTATGAATATCATAAGCGAAAAGAGCACAGGAAAGAAATCCAAATACCGCTGGCTCACACCGGAGGTGATTTCTACATATTATGCGCAGTCGTTGTGCTTTATCACGGAGGGCTGGATAGCCCAGGGGATGGATGATATTGAGCCGAAGGAGATGGCTGAGGCATACATGTATCTGATTACGCGCTCAATGGATGATATACTAAGTGAGCTGTAGAGGATAATTGTCATGGAAAAATGACGGCTTAAGCAAGCTCATAAAGCAGAATCATAAAGAGACACCATAAAGAGGCATGTGTTCATATAAATATGAAAATGCTGTGAAAAAGTGTCAGAAATCAAATACAATATCATATATGTGTCATATCGGATATACAAATTGATGGATTTGTATATCTCACATGACAAATCGAAGAGATTGAATATTTATTTATTCGGTCTTTTTTTTTATACTTCAATACGAATAAAAGAAAGAGTGGTGAATCTAATGATTAAATTTGGAAAAGGAGTCGTAAAACATCGTGTGCTGATACTGATAGTTGCATTTGCACTGCTTATACCGTCGGGCATCAGCTTTATCAACACGAGAATCAACTTTGATATCCTTTCTTATCTGCCAAGCCAGATAGAGACTATGAAGGGCCAGGATATCATGGTAGATGAGTTTGGAACCGGAGCGTTGTCATTTGTGATCTTGGAGGATATGAAGGATCAGGACATAGAGACTCTGGCTGATGACATTGAGGACCTTGAGGGGGTTAAGGATGTCATCTGGTACGGAACAATCGCTGATTCCACATTGCCAAGAGAGGCAATTCCGGATGAGGTGTACAACGCATTCAACAACAAGGATGCAAACAGCCAGCTCATGCTCGTCACCTACAGTGACACAATGGGTTCGGATGAGACAATGGAAGCTGTCAACAAGATGGATAAGATGGTGAAAAACCACTGCTTCGTAGCAGGAATGGCTGCGGTCAACGCAGATACAAAGACACTTGTTATGCAGCAGGCTCCTATATATGTCATCATAGCAGCATTGCTTTCAATGCTTGTAATGGGAATTACAATGGATTCAATCGTAGTTCCGATGCTATTTCTCTTAAGTATAGGAATGGCAATCATTTATAACCTGGGAACAAACTTCATACAGGGACAGATTTCATATCTGACACTGGCACTGACAGCAGTATTGCAGCTCGCCGTAACAATGGATTACTCGATTTTCCTGTGGCACAGCTATCAGGAGCAGATAGACAGATATGACGGAGACAAGGAGAGGGCGATGGCACATGCCATTTCACACACTATTGTCTCAGTAACAGGAAGCTCAATTACAACAATTGCAGGCTTTGTAGCCCTCTGCTTCATGAGCTTTACACTTGGACTTGACCTGGGAATCGTAATGGCAAAGGGTGTTGTATTCGGAGTTATCGGATGTGTAACAATCCTCCCGGCACTGATTCTTGCATGTGATAAGGCAATCGAGAGGACAAAGCACAAGATTCTCATGCCGGATGTTTCAAGGATTGCGAGCTGGGTAACAAATCACTACAAGATACTTGCAGTTATTTTCATCGTAGTGCTCATCCCGGCAATATACGGATACACTCATGATCAGGTCTACTATGACCTTGCAGGAACCATGCCTGACAGTGCATACAGTAAGCAGGCCAATGAAAGACTCGACAAGGAGTATGCTATGGGTGCCACACATATCATCATCGCGCCGAGCGATATGTCAAAGGCAGACAGCATAAGCATGATAGATGATATCAAGAAGGTCGATGGAGTAAAGCTTGCAGTATCGCTTGACTCAATACTCGGACCTACCATACCAGATGATATGGTGCCGGATGAGGCAAAAGAGATATTCAAAAACGGTGATTACCAGATGATGCTTGTTTCATCAAAATATGCGACAGCATCAGATGAGGTAAACAACCAGATAACAGAGATTAAAAAGATAGTAAAGAATTACAGCGAGGACGCAATGCTTATCGGTGAGGCACCTTGTACAAAGGATCTTATCACTATCACAGATACAGACTTTAAGCGTGTAAGTGCAGTATCAATCGTATTGATATTCCTTATCATTCTCGTGGTATTCAAATCGGTATCGCTTCCAATCATACTTGTAGCGGTCATCGAGTTTGCAATCTTTGTAAATATGGGAATTCCGGGATTTACAGGAACGAAGCTTCCGTTTATCGCGAGCATCGTAATCGGAACCATACAGCTTGGTGCAACGGTTGACTATGCGATACTTATGACCACAAAGTACAGAAAGAACAGATACACCGGAATGGACAAAAAGCCGGCAATCACAAAGGCACTTGCAGATTCGACAAACTCAGTTATCGTCAGTGCACTCTGTTTCTTCGCCGCAACCTTTGGTGTAGGACTTTATTCAAACATTGATATGATCAGTTCTATCTGTATACTGCTTGCACGAGGCGCAATCATCAGTATGTTTGTAGTAGTATTTATACTTCCGTCAATGTTTATGATTTTTGACAAAGTAATATGTGCCACAAGCGCAGGCTTTAAAAACAAGAACCTGACAGCTTAGTAATCTGATTAATCATAAATGAGGGATAAAATACTTTTTGACCCTCATAACATAAAAATATAACCTCAAAAACAAAATCAGGAGGAATAAGACATGAAATTACCAGAATTGAAAGAAAAGTTAAAAAGTAAATATATTGTCCGTGTTGTAGCCGGAGTCCTCACAATAGCACTTGTAGGTACAGGAATCGGAGCAACAGCAGTTTTTGCCGAGAAGGACAGCACCGCAGTCACAGCCGAGGCAGACAGCACAACAGGAAGCAGCAAGGATGCTGATGACATAGCAGATAAGCTCATGGACAGCGTATCATTAAAGGATAACGATGCAGACAAGGACGAGAGCGTATACCTTATCTCAGATGCAAACGGCAACGTAAACAAAACAATCGTAGTAGATCACCTTAAAAATAAAGACAAAAAGGATACACTGGAGGATGCTTCAAACCTTTCAGATATCGAGAACGTAAAGGGCAAGGAAAAATTCACACAAAGCGGTGATAAGCTAACCTGGCAGGCCGGGGGAAAGGACATTTACTATCAGGGCACAGCCACAGCAGAGCCACCTGTAACACAGAAGGTTACATACTACCTCGATGGAAAAGAAATCTCACCTGAGGACCTTGCTGGAAAATCAGGAAAGGTCAAAATCCGTTTTGACTACACAAACACCACATCATACACAGAGACGGTAAACGGCGAGAAGCAGACCGTTTCCGTACCATTTGCAGCAATAACAGGACTTGTACTCGGTGATGGCTTCGAGAATATCGAAGTGACAAACGGCAAGGCTGAGGTAAGCGACTCATCAAGCGTAGTGCTCGGCTATGCACTTCCGGGCTTAAAGGATAGCCTCGGAATCAAGGACGGAGATCTCGATGGCGATGTAAATATCCCTGAATACATGGAAATGACAGCAGATGTGAAGAATTTCTCAATGCCTGCAGCCATGACCTTCGTGGTAAACGCATCTGATTATGTAAGCACAGACGGAATTGACACATCAGACCTCGATGACATGATAAATGACTTAAAGGATGCATCAACACAGCTTCAGGATGGTTCAAAGACACTGGCAGAGGGTACTGACACACTTTCTGACGGACTTTCAACATTGCAGAGCAAGCTCGGCACATTTGCATCAGGAGTTGGCACACTGCAGAGTGGACTTAAGACATATACTGATGGAGTTAGTACATTAAGTGGTGGATTGAATACACTTGGAAACAGCACAGGAGCCCTTGTGTCAGGAGCAGATAAGCTTAATGATGGTGCAAAGTCCTTGAAGGCTGGCATAACTTCTGTTGATGCTGGAGTGGATTCGGTTCAGGAAAACGTAAATAAATTAAATGGAGCGGCTGCACAAATATCAACAGGTGCTTCTGATTTAGACACAAAAGCACAGGCATTAGCACAGGGAGCTTCTGATTTGAATGATGGAGTAGAGAAATTGGCTTCAACAGTACAGGAAATGCCTGAGACAGTTAAAAGTTCAATAAATGATACTTTAAAGCAATTATCAAGTTTTGTGCCGGTTTTAATTGTCGCAGGATACGATAATACTTTAGCTCAAACAGGAGTTACAGTTGATAATGTAGATAAAGTAACTACATTCGCTAAAGAGAAAGAAGCAGAGATAAAAGAAATTATTGCAAGAAGTGCAACTAAAAATGCATATGGATACAATGAACTTCCTGATAAATCTAAATCTGAAGTAGACAAAACATATAATAAGGCAATGGAAGGTCTATATCAAGGCCAAGGTGCAGTGATGGTATATACACAGATAAATCAAACTGTATCAAGTGAACAAAGCCAAAATCAGGTTAAAGAATTAACAGAAGGCGCAAGTAGCTTAAAAGAAAACACTGCTAAATTCCAAAAAGAAGGAACAGCTACACTTGCAACAGGAACATCTGCACTTGCAACAGGAACATCTGCACTTGCATCAGGATTGGCACCACTTAAAGAGGGCACAAAAAAACTTGTAGCTGGAAGTAATAGTCTTGCAGAAGGTATGGACTCTTTGGTAAATTCAGTACCAACTCTCACAAGTGGTATCAAGCAGCTTGTAGACGGCTCAAACACACTTGTAGCAAACAATGCACAGCTCAACAGCGGAGCATCACAGCTTGCAGACGGAACAAATCAGATAGTCTCAGGTGTAGACCAGCTCACAACAGGCTCTAAGACACTTGCAGACGGAGCACACACACTTGCAGATGGTATGGTACAGTTCAATGAGGAAGGAATCAACAAGATTATCGACGCATACAACGGCGACTTAAAGCCATTCACCGACAAGCTTCAGGCAGTAATTGACGCAGGTGAGGAATATCAGACATACTCAGCAATCGCTGATGGACAGACGGGCAGCGTTAAGTTCATATATAAATTAGCTTCAATAGATGCTAAGGCAGATAGCGACAAATAATTAATTAAAGGATGTTTAAAGATTAGGGGAGGCAAAAATGGGCTGGATAGAATATCTGTTAATCGTGGCGGGAAGCTCACTGGAGATTTTCGTTGCGATGGAATGTCAGGGATCCCTGATCCAGAAAGTAAATAAGAAACAGCTTACAGCCATTTGCTTCATAGTTGCAGTTTGCCAGTTGTTAGCAATGTACACCGGATATTTTCTGTCAAGCTTTCTTAATGGAAAATACTCGGTGAAGGATGAAGCACTTTTAGGAGAGATAATTTCTATCGGAATACTGATAGGACTGGGGATCAGGCTTATAGGAAAGGCTATAAGAAATGAAAGGATTGAGGAGCATTGTCAGGCGCAGCTTGACATGAAAAGAGTGTTAAGGATAGCAGGAATCACCGCATTTTATACGGTTCTTGCAGGAATAGCATTCGGCTTTCTCGGTACCGGACTTTTCACCATTATGATAATGGTGGCGCTGCTCACTGTCATCTGTATAGTGGCAGGCATTTACACAGGATATCACTTCGGTTTTGAGCAGAAGACAAAGGTATATATCGTGGGGGCGATACTCTTTTGGGCGGCTGGAATTGATGTGATAGTAAGGCTTGTAAGTGCAAAATAATGCATAGGGCTCTGTTCGTAAGGACAGGGCTTTTTTGCTGTCTGAAATAAGGTGTAAACTTCTCATGAAAATAGTTTCTCGAAGTTGGTGTATTATCATTATGTCAGCAAGAACTGACATGAAAAAAGTAAACCACAGGTTTATTGAAAAAACAGGATGAAGAAAATAAAATTAACAGTAGACGGAATTATAAGGTATAATGGAAGGAGAGACAGCTATGGCATAGAAAATGCTGGTAACACTGGCATTTTTTAAAGAAATGGAGAATCATTATGGGAAGAGAAGAAAATGTATTAATATTTCAGGATACAGAGAGATTAAGCAAAACGAATGGAAAGCTTAATGCTGACTTAAAGATATCTGCAAGCGGACAGAAACTAATATTGGAAACAGATGCTTTGGAGAAACCGAATCTAAATATATATGATGAGCCTGCAAAAGTGATTGTTTCAAAGAAGAGAACGTTGGAGGCTGCAAAGGCATATAGAGATAAAAAGGTAGCAGTACACAATTTTGCCTCTGCTTCAAATCCGGGCGGAGGTGTTGTAAGAGGTTCAACAGCTCAGGAGGAGTGTCTGTGCAGGTGTTCATATCTTTATTTCTGCCTGAATTCACCTGATATGTGGGATGAATTTTATACACCTCATAAGCAGGCAAGAAATCCATTACATAACGACGATATCATTTATACACCGGAGGTAACGGTATTTAAAAGCGATACAAATAACCCGGCTTTATTGCCCGAGAATGAGTGGTATAAGGTAAATGTAATTACTTGCGCAGCACCGAATTTAAGAGCCATGCCAAGCAATAAACATAATACAGGCGATGGCAAAAAGGCAGCAAAAATCAGCGATAAGGAAATGCTTGAAATACATGAGAAGAGATTAAGACGCATACTGGATGTTGCCGTTTCTGAAGGAAATGATACAGTAATACTTGGAGCATTTGGATGTGGAGCTTTTATGAATAAAGCAAATATCGTTGCATATGCTGCAAAAAATGTGATTAAAGATTATATGCATGCATTTAAAAATATCGAGTTTGCGATATACTGCAGCCCACAGGACGATACAAACTATAAGACATTCAGATTGATAGAGGGAGACTGATAATGGAGGTGTTTCAGGATTATCGGAATGCCAAAATTCAAACGCAACGATATGGTTGTTTTTAAATCGGTGACAACGAAAAATCTTTACAAATAAAATAAATTGATGTATTATAACACCACACAAAACGTAGCAATCGATAATAATAGCCTTACATCCATAGAAAAACAGCGGTGTCTGATGCGTATGCAGAGGATGTTGTAATTAGTAAGTAACGTACTGAACGAATTTACACAAGGAGGCATTCATATGAATTATCCAGTATTAGATCTTAAGGCTACCGGAGAACGAATCAATCAGCTCCGCAAGGACAATAACCTAAGGGTGATTGATGTTGCGGAGTATATGGGCTTCGAATCAACGCAGGCCGTTTACAAGTGGCAGCGTGGTGTTTGAGTTATAATAGGACCAAGTTAGATGAAACCCAGTAAAATCAAGGGGTTATGCCTAATTTAGTCCTTATTTTTATACCAATTTAGCGGTAGATAAGGCAGCGCTGTTATATCAAAACCGAAAATCCAAGTCAGTATCACAGATGTCCGCAATCAGTCTGAGAGTGAATCTGTGTGCTTAGATTAGGTACAATTTTATATCAAAACATTTAGTGAGGACTAAATTAGCACTTGAGATGGAATATTCCATCAGCTGGTTTGGTCCTCTTTTTATTTGAGAGGAGTGGTCGAATGGGCAAGGTGTTAATTTGGTTCGTAATCATTATTAGTACAGTGGTTGCAGCATCTAAGAATGCAAACCTTTCCGATGTTACTATCAGTAAAAAGCTTATTATTGAGGAAAACGACCATGCGGTTAAGACGAGGATTCCCGGAACATGGGGAAATGATGCGAGATATGTATGGCTTCGTAAGGAAAACATCATGGATATCCATAATGGAAAGACAATGCTCACATTCCTTGATTCTAACAAGGACTATAAGCTGTATGACAGCCAGAATCGTGTGGTGACAACACAGAAAGGAACAGAGCTTTATACGCATTATGATAAGGTGGAATCATCTGTCAGGGAGCGTTACGAGAAAGTCCAGAAACAGCAGAAAAAGACCACAAAGAAGACGGTCACTACCAAGAAAGTGAGGTAGTTTCCTATGCAGACAACGAAGAAAAAGCCATCACTGATATTCATCATAGTGGGTGCAGTGTTATCCGGTTATCTTGGTTATCTGATAAAGGCGAGAATGTGTATATTGATACGCTGACCTATGAAGAGTTTATGATGCTTGGAGATACTGAATTAAGCAGAAGATTTTCCATGCAGGATGAGAAAGAGCAGAAGGCAAAGCATGACAGAGAGCAGGCAAATGAGCTTGAGTATGTTGATGAATCGCAAAAAGCAGATAGTACAGGAAGTGCCGGAGCAGCAAATACAGGCGGAAAACCTGTAAGAAATCCGGATAGGGAAAAGCCTAAGTGGGAGGATACTATCACAAACCGAATGATGCACTGGTCATATACAACGGAGCAGAAAGAGGAACTAAAGATGGCACTTGCGGCAGGTGTTCCTAAAGCAACGATACTGGAGTATTTTTATCCGGAGGTTACTGTGGAGAAGATGAGTTCTTATCGGAAGAAGCAGTAAAGGTTATCGCATAGGCACAGGAATTATGATATACTGTGTCTATGTGAAATAAAAGAAAAGCACAAATTCGAAATTTAAGGAAGAATGAATCATGTTATTGTTGTTACAGAACGTATTGTATTGTTTATTGTATGTTATGCTGATAAAATGTGCAGTAAAGAACGATGGGCTTAATTGTTTATACTTTTATCCAAAAGAATATATAGAAGAAGCAGAAAAACGCGGAATTGCCAATAAGGAAACGGTTATGAAAAAATCAAAGTGGTTTATGATTCCGTTTTGTGTCATCATATTTGTAGCTTTGATTCTGATTATTTCCATTTGGAATCATGTTACGGATTTTAAAACAGCATATTTTCAATCCTGTCTTTTTCTTGTAATTATGAACTGGTTTGATGGGATTGTGATTGACAGATTATGGGTAGGAAACAGCAAAATCTGGCATATAGAAGGGATGGAAGATGTTTCTTATGTTAAGTCATGGAAGACAGTACTGATAAAACGAGGAGCAGCTACAGTGGTATACATGCTTGTGGCACTTGTGGTAGCCGGAATCGTGGTATTGATCAGTAAAATATGACAATTCCAATTTTTGAAACTGAGAAATCGGTATTTGTGGAGAGATTTCTTGAACTTTCCTTATTTTACGGGCTTTCCAGCCCCTTAAATAGTGAAATGATATGTATTTTCCCTTATTTTTGCCCTTATGCGGAATCAGCAAGGGAAATAAGGGAATTTTTTATTTAGTCGTTGCCTGCCACTTTATCAAGAAGTCTGGCGGAGTTCCGCTTTGCCTTTCTTGTAGAGTGGGCGTAGACATTCATTGTGGTACTGACATCAGAGTGTCCTAACAGTTCCTGCACATCTTTTGGGGCAGCTCCGTTTGAGAGGAGGTTGCTTGTGTAGGTGTGTCGCAACTGGTGGAAATGGAAATTCTCAAATCCGTCCAGCCTTTTTGCAACTGATCGGCAGGCAATGCTGAGTGTGCTTGGCAGTTCCAGACATCCGTCCGGTCTCAGGCAGACAAAGGAGATTTCCTTGTAATCTACCGGGATTTCTTCGGTTCCGTCCAGATGATAATATTCATAATACACTCTGTTTTTGTCCTGTGCTTCCTTGTAGAAATTGCGGTGGTAAAGTTCACCATACTGCATCCGGCTTTTAAGCTGTTTTTTTCTGGCGGTTTTCAGTATTTCAGTCAGAGTATCGCCAAAATCAACAATCCTTACTTTCTTTCGCTTGGTCGGTCCGATGATGTTTTTATGTTTTGTGCCATCATAGCGGATACTTCTTTTAATGGTCAGGCATTGTTCTTCAAGATTGATGTCCTGCCATGTCAATCCGCAAACTTCACCGATACGAAGTCCCGCATAGTATGCGATCTGGATTGGCAGGATTGCAGGTGGATTCTTTACTTTGAGGTATTCTATCAGTCTCTCATAATCTTCATGGGAAATAGGCTGTATGCCTTCTTCTACCTCATCATCTGAGAATAAATCCACATCCTCTGCCTGTTTTTTCAGCTTAATATACTGCATAGGATTAAAAGTAATCAACTGTTTTGGAAATACTGCAAACCGGAAAGCCTGCTGTAATACTGCTGAAAAGGAATGGATGTAATCTTTACTGTATCCTTTTCTCACTTTTCCATCTGGAAATTCCCCACCGAATGTAAGCAGATCGAGAAATGCCTGTAAATGTTCAGCAGTAACGGTTTTTAATTTGCGTTCTGCAATCGGATGTTTCTGGATACAACGGATTGCACCAAGATAATTTTCCACTGTACCATTGCTGAGTGTTCCGACTTTCAGTTCTTCTTCCGCCCACATATCAAGAAGTTCTCCTACAGTAAGATTATCTGTCTTTGCGACAAATTTCTTGCTTTCGTAATCATCCATTGCCTGACGGAGCAGTTTTTCCGTTTCACTTTTACTTTCTGTTCCAGCGTATTCTTTCTGAACCAGATTGCCGCTTGCATCTTCTACAT
>OGMT01000719.1_pt1 | contig 21446 bp, 23 predicted proteins | sample 1573271 | NCBI WGS metagenome assembly OGMT01 (sample SAMEA2582000, study PRJEB24529) | metagenome | biome: Human gut stool | place: China | collected 2011 | reverse complement strand
AACAATTGTAAACAATCATTGTTTACAAATAATTGATTGAATGTCAATGAATTAGACCCTTGTAAACAATGTAAACAATAATAATGGTAAAAGACTTGAATAGGAATATTAAGGAAATATAATACCGATAATGAACAATGGAAAAACGCAAAATAGAGTTATAGGAAACATTGTTTACATTGTTTACAAATAGGTGATTTTAGGGCCTAATCAATTGAGTGCCAATCGCTTATGTTGTAAACAATAAAAATTCATTGTTTACAAATCGCTTACTATGGAAAAAACTGAAAAATTGGGGTTATCCCCAACTGGAAAACTTGGAGTGATCCGGCGATGGCTTGGAATCTACTCAAAAGAGGAGCGGGAGGTACTGGGCTATGCCCGCAAATTGAAAAAGACCACCATGCAAATAGCACGGGGTCAACTGGCCCTGCTATCCCGTCCGGACTGGATGCGGTATGAGGACTGGCGCGAAGTCCGCAGATTACAAACAAAGATAGAAAGGAGGCGCAGAAAATGATTGCAATTTATCTGTTGGCCATTATCGGCCTATTTGCGATTTTCGGTGGGATCCGCCAATGGTGGATCAGTCCCAAACGGAAATTGAACCGAGCCATCAAGCAGATGGATAGAGCGGAGAGACGGATTCAAAAGCTTAAAAAGTAGAGTCAGCATACCCGTAAAGATTGTATGTCGCTCGCACACACGCGCGTACGCGGGAGTTAAATCCGATTAAAATCAAATTAAAACATGAAAGCAAAACACTTTAAGCAGCTCGGGAAAGACTGGGCTTTGTACTCGGAAGTCAATACCAAGTATTGTAGTTGGACGCCATCCGTCGCAACGGTACACGAAGGCATGATTTGGCCGAATGGCATTTCGGTCAAGTTCCTGTGGTTCGGCGTGACCCTCGTCCGCGTATAGATTAAAGATCCCCGGAGCCAACCGCTCTGGGGATTGTTGTGTAGAGATAGATTTTTAATTTGGATAAAGTTTGCTCATATTTGTGGCATGGCAAGGAGTACATATAAAATGAGCCCACTCACCTATATGGAGGAGGGGCAGAAAAGACGAGAAGCTGGAGATTTTGTAAAGCCCACCGATGCGGAGGAGCTTCATTTTGCATTCATTGAATATTGCAAATTCATGAGTGATAACTTTTTCTCCCATACTCACATGAATAAGAATGGCGACGACTGTAGCATCTACATTTCCCGCCCGATGACCATCGAGTCATTCAGGCTGTTCGCTGGACTTAATCCTGTTGAGTACGGGGAACTCACGGGTGACCCGGTAGCAGCTGCAATTGGTGGCACCATCGAGGACGCCATCAATTCCCAGCAAATTGAGGGGGCGCTGGTTGGCAAGTACGCTGCCAGCCTCATCCAGGTGCTTCAAGGACGCAAGACCAATGTCAATGTAACGGGAGGCATCACTCTCGAGCAGATAACAGGAATGGAGGTAAAATAAGATGGGACGCCGGCTCCAATTTGACACCAGAGGAAACGAGAAGCAGAAGGAAGTGGCTCGGTTATGGCTTGATGACTCAGTCACCGATATTCTGTATGCCGGCACGAAGGGCGCTGGTAAATCGTACCTCGGGTGCTCTTTGATAGCCGGCGATGCCCTCACCTACCCGGAGACATTTTATTTTATTGCACGTAAGACGGCCGCTGACTTAGTCCGATACACCATCCCCTCTATCTACGAGGTGTTCACCCATTGGGATATCACGGAGGGCTACTACCACTTCAATGGCCAATACAACTTCTTCGAGTTGTACAACAAAAGCCGCATCTACCTCATCGATGCCAAGTACAACCCCGGCGATCCCATGTATGAGAGGTTTGGATCCATGCAGATGACTCGGGGATGGATCGAGGAGGGCGGAGAGTTTACCCGCGAGGCGAAGACCAACCTCCAGGCTTCCATCGGGCGTTGGAAAAACGACGTCTACAAGTTGGCACCCAAGCTCCTTATAACCTGCAACCCGTCCAACAATTTCCTCTACACGGATTACTACAAGCCATGGAAGGAGAACAAGCTGCCCCCCTGGCGTCGGTTCGTCAAAGCTCTGCCACAGGACAACAAGACCCTCCCGGACAGATACATTGAAGGACTTCTCCAGAACCTGACCCAGTCGCAGATCGAGCGACTGGTATTTGGTAACTGGGAGTATGACGACGACCCGAATTGGCTGGTCGATTATGACGCAGTGTGCGACATGTTCAGCAATGAGTTCATCCTCCCGACGGGCGACAGGTTCATCAGCACTGACCTTGCCGGAAAAGGACGAGACAGTTGGGTGGTTGGAACCTGGGATGGCATGGTATGCCGGATTCCAGTTGCAAAAAACTTCTCGGAAGGTAAGGAGATGGAGGAGAAGATCGCCAGATTGGCCACCGGTCTGAAAGTCCCCAGATCCAGCATCGTCTCAGACGCTGACGGACTTGGATTCTACTTGGAGAGCTATCTTAGAGGCATCCGGGAGTTTCATGGGGGACAATCAGCAATTGACTCCAAGACGTACAACAACATCAAGTCGGAGTGCGCATTCAAGTTGGCAGAGCTTGTCAACAAGCGCCAGATCCACATCATCTGCTCCCCTGAAGTTCAGGAGAAGATCAAGCAGGAGATGACAGTCCTCAAGTCTAAGAACACGAACTCCGCTGAGCAGAAGCGAGAGCTCATTTCCAAAGACACCATGAAGCAGCTCCTCGGCAGATCCCCGGACTTCCTGGATATGCTCATCATGCGAATGATATTTGAGATAAAGCCGAAGGCGACTGGCATGAAGTCCGCCAAAATCATAATCCCAGCAAAACGATGATACTGGACATTATAACTATTATCCGCAACATGGTCAAGACGATCAACCCTCTGGCCGTCTTTGAGTGTGACCAGGCTCGGATGCTGAACGTCAAAGTGGACACGATGGAGAGGTTTGTTACAGACTCTGACGGCAATCGGACATCGTCCGACTTCGTCTATGTTGAGGAACCCACCACCGGCTACTATGATATTCCTTACAGAGGGCACCAGAAGCAAAGGACTCTTATGCAGATATACTTCTGCAAATTCGAACCAATGGCTAATGATGCCTACAAGGGGGACACGAAGTTCAGCCAAAACTCACCCACCGTCGGACGACTGGAGCTGAAGACCCAAATCGAGGAGCAGATGATTCGGCCATTCCTGTATCTCTTGAAGACTTCGGAATTAGGTCTCAGACACCCCGAAATGCTCAATACCGTTAGGATCCTGTACCCATCTGCCAGATTCGATGCCAACGAGGTCAGCGTAGGATTGGAGCTAACTGTAACGCAAGAATGGTGTCTCGATGCGTATAAGCCCATTCCTCCTGCTCCACCCGAGCCTAAACCTGTAAGATTGGTGGACATTATCCACGAAGGATTTAACATGAGAGGGATTACGATAACCTTTGAGAACACGGAATCGAAACCCGTCGACAAGTCTGTAGGCACCGAATCTATAAGCACTAACACTGTTCCGGCTAACCTGGTCACGGCATTGTACCCGTATGGAAGCATATTATGCGGAAGACCCCTAATCCCAGCATATTCAGAGGGAAAATGGAAACTCAAAGAGTACACATTCCCGGACACCGAAGACTTAATTGTAACTAAAATCAAAGTGAAGCCTGAGGGAGAATTCCCCAACGTTTGGACACTCAGAGATGTCTACACAATGGTATGATACAGCGAATCGACATACAAGGCGGTCAGATGACGTTCGGCCAACGCATAGAGCTTGGTCGGATCATCACTGACAAGGAACTGACTGACCTTGACAAGATGAAGGAAGGCATGCAATGTCTCGGCGTCAAATGGAGTCTCAGGAACACCTCAGAAATTGTCGAGTACTGGTACGAGGTTCTCGTGGGCATTAAGTACTGGATCGAACGAGAACAGACGGAACTCAAGTACGAGCCCAGTGCTGAGGAGAAGGCAGCCGGCATTGCCCAACTCTCCCTGGTGGTTGGCGAGATGGCCACCATCACTGCACTGGCTAAGGACTACTCGAAAGACCCGGATGAGATTCTGGAGTGGAAATATGGGAAGGTGTACAACCTCCTTTTCACCAACTTGCAGAGCCACCTCTTCCGGGAGAGACTAAACAAGGAACTGGAGCGTAAGGCTCAACAGAAAGCCAAACCCAGAAACAAATGGCGGTAGAATTGGAACAGATATTAGCTGAGGGACTCACCCAGATGAGGGATGAGATTATCCGGGCATCACAGGACGCCGGGCAGGAAGCCTCGGGCAGAACCTATGCTCAGATAACAGTGCAGACGGGACGAGAAGGTGGAACAGTTTGGGGAACGATCGAAGCTCCAAACTACCTCTACACTCTCATCCGGGGGCGAGGCCCTGGCAAGATCCCCGCCAATCTGGGGCAGATAATCATGGAGTGGGCAAAGATCAAAGGCATCACATTCTCAGGCCCAAAGGATCTGGTTCGATTTGGAAATGCTACTGCATGGAAGATCAAGCGAGAAGGCTCAGAGCTTTACCGGAACCACATTTATGTTGACTTGGTAGACACTCCTGCTGACAACTTCGAGGAGTATCTGGCTCAGCATTTGGACAAGACAATGTGGGCCCTCATTGAAGAGGCATTCACCCCTGGCAACAATATGGATCACGGATATATAATATAATATGGCAATCACTAAACAACCGGCTGACGACTCCCTGTTCTCAGCATATTCACAAATACTCGTTGAGACCGACAACTTAACATCCGGTCTTGAGATCAAGACTCAGAATTCCAGTGAGCCCAACATGATCTCGTTGAACATTATAGACAATGAGGAGGTCGAAGTAATTGATAACAGTGGAGGTAGTAGTAACAACTATTTTGTGAAGTTTCCTATCCGTAGAAGGGCGGTACTCGGGGAATGGTATGCTTTTAGGGTTTCTTACGGGGCTGGAGTGGGTGCCACTTCACTCACCGTTGCTTTGTTCCAAGCAACTGAATCGGATTCTCCTACCACTGTGATTGCTAAAACAAATATACCAATTGGTGCCAACATGACGTGGAAGGTTCAGGTACCGACCAGTGTTACAGTAAGAGACCCCCGCGTTTTACTTGTCATTTTTGCAGGTATTGAGGGAGCAACAGCTGGAGTGAAGGTTACTCTCTCAGGTATGAGTTTGGCCTACGGCCAGAACTTTATCGGCTATAGCCCCAGTCCAGTTAAAGCAGCGAACTCACTAACTGAAAGCATCGACATCTACAGAGACTCGGGATTCGGGACTACGAAGAAATACGACCTCAGTTTCTTGGCTAAAGCTGGATTCCGGGATCGTGACAGAACGTACCCGTATGTTAACCGATACGTAGGCTTTAGCATTGACTACAACCTCATATCAGCATACGCATACAGAGTCATCAGCAAACAAAACTTCAATGTCCGGTATGCCTCCCGGGGAGTACAGCCCCGAGGATACGACCCCAACTTTTCCATGTCAAGTATAGGACTGGCATTGACTGACAGAACTCCTGACAACAACAGGAATCTGTACGTAAAAAAATACTATGGGTACCCATACTTCGTCACCCTGTTCCCGATAGGAGCTTCGGTACTTAACCCCGCTCTCCAGGTCGAAGTTGTTGTTAAGGGGTCGACAGGAAATCAATCTGACATTTCTGCCACACTCAACATTCCCAGCCGACTCAACGTCCCCCTTGTGTACGAATTTAATGATGGGGACACCGCCGGAGCTGACTATGTAAAACTCAGATTTTCCGGGGGAGCATATCCCGATGAAGCATGGAATATAAGATTTGTCGATACAGAGGTACCTTGCAACCCATTCTATGTCCGCTGGATAAACCGAAAAGGCGGATGGGACACGTACATGTTTGAGCAACACAAGAAGTATACGCAGGAGGTTGACCGGGGAGACCAATACATGTTGGCTAATTCCCGGGATCCTTATGCCTCAGAGACGATGGGGGAGTTAGCTCCAAGGTTTAAAAATATAGTCCGAGCTGGAGCCGAACAGCTTGATGAGGACGACTTCGATTTGCTCAAAGGGATCGCCCTCTCACCTTTGGCCCAGGTTTACAACTATCACCTTGGGGTATGGCAACGAGTCCTCGTAGATGATACCGATCTGACTTGGGACACCAAATCTCCCCGGAACACTGTTAGCTACGAGTTCCAACTTATTGACGAACAAACTCAGTGGTAATATGAACTACGAACTACTCATGAAAGATTCCGACGGAGAGGTCTGGTCACTGGATCTCCCGCTTGATGCTCCTGCGATGAATTACCAGATCAACAACCTGGCGGAGCTGAAAGACCGGAATGCCTCATACTCCCAGCGGATCAGCCTTCCCAGGACGACCCACAATGAACAAGCATTTCAATTCAGTTCTGTAATTGGCTCAGGTTCGTATGCGCCATACAGGAGGTTCCCTTGCCAACTATTCTATGAGGGGGCACTCATATCCCCAGCGGGAGCAGTACTGAACATTGTCGACGCGTCTGACGAGTCAATAGGAATCCAGATCATTGGAGCGACCGCTGACTTGTTTGACACCCTCAACAACACCGACGCGAAAGACCCCGGAGATGGCATGTTCCTCCTCAAGTGGTACGTAGACACAATGGGACAGACCGAGCGATATCTCCTCGGGGCCGAGGAGACTCCAATCCTGTACTTTTGGCTGTATGCAACTCTACAAAAGAATCCGAACAATCCCCCGATCCCAATGGAGGCAATCGGGCAAGTCCGAGAGTTGGACAAGTTCTACCCCCACCTCAACTGGTACGATCTCGTAACGTGGATCTTCGATCGAGCAGGCTACAGTCTCGAGACTGACGTGGATCCAGTCGACCGAGCCGAAATGTTTTTGCCTTGCACTTACCCCGTTTTGGCAGACAACCCCAATGTCCCGAAAGCATCCGGAACTGGCTGGGTCAAGGATACTCCTCCAGGAGGTTTAGCTGGTGTGAAATGGCAAGGCTCCCCTGGGGTAACTCTCAGTGACCCGGTCGCCGGACGTTTGATTATAGACACCATACCTGGGGAGTTCAGCTGGATGACTCTATGGGACACGACCATCACGTTTAGTTTCTCATGGTCAAACACTTCTGCCATCTCAAGGGGTACGGTGGCAGTCCGGGTTACCCACTACAAGAACGATGGGACTGATGCTATAGTGTTGTCCAGATCTTGGACGTCCGGATCTTCCGGCAGCGTTTCGGTCGACATCCCGATGGAGGCAGGAGAGCACATATTGGTGTCTGGAACTCTCCTCGCAGGCAATTTCACCACCGATCAGTATGACATGAGATTTCCGGTCAGCATTACTGCTCCTATCCCGCCGGAAACTTCCCCGGGGGATAGGCCTTATCCCGGGCTAACCTATGACCTCCTGGCTTCGACTGGGTTTAAGAGTTTGGGGGACATAGTCAAAGCCTTCCTCCAGTTGTTCGGTCTGACTATAGACGTGAATCCCGCCGCCAAAGTAGCAAGAGCATACTCGGTTCAGGAGCTCTACAACAGACGGAGCTCATCCGGGAAAAATTGGTCTGACAAGCTTATAAAAGGGAAGGACACCAAACTTACGTTCCAGTTGTCCAGCTATGCCCAGTCCAACGAGATAAAGCTGGAGGATAACAAGGACAACAGTGTTACTGACTCGTACAAGTTCAGCATCCAGGACGTCAATCTCCAGCCCACTAAGCTCCTGTTCCAAATTGGGTTCTTGGCAGGACTCAACCAAGCCCTCTACGATGAGTACACGCAAAGGTTACACACACTTGCTAACTATCCTATATGGACTATCAATAGAGGCCGGATGGAGAACGGGGAAATGACCGAGACAACTTGGGAGTACAATGCTCTCAATAAGCCGATGGTCGTCCGCATCAATAAGTCCGACTATATGGAGCCCAAGGTGAGTGTAGGCTACACCCTTACCCAAGTACGGCTATACACGGCACGTTTCAAAAGTTTGAATTACTACGTTCCCAAGTACTACGGCAAGCTCATCGACAATATACTCAAAAGACCGAAGATCCTACAGACCCAGATCCTTCTGGATTCACTCGATATCCAAAGTCTGGATCTGTTCAGCCCCATATGGCTGGAAGAGCATGGGTTCTGGTTCTACATCTCGAAGATAAACAATTTCCAAGCCGGGAAGATAACCAAAGTGGACTTAATACGAATGTAATATGGCTGAGGAACAGAAAAGTACAATCTACAATGTCCGGGTAACAGCTGAGGATGCCCTCAAAACGTTATCCGAATTGAAACTCCGATCCCAGGAGCTAAGGGATCAGCAGAAGTCTCTGGGCAAAGTGACTGAGGAGAATGCTCAGGAGTACTACGCACTCGACAACCAGATCAAGGCAATCAACACCGAGGCGAATAAGTACCAGAAACAAATCCAGAACAACATTAAGCTCCAGAACCAACAGGAGGCCAGTCTGAACAAGCTGAGGACACAGTTGTCTTTGGACAATGCCGAGTTTGCAGAGTTGGGGAATTCAATGCAGGATGCGGCTCGTAAAGCCGAGCTCGGCAAGCGCATTGCAGAGACCACCGAGGAGCTCAAAGCTCAGGAGGAGGCACTCGGAGACTACCGCCGATCTGTCGGTAACTATGAGAAGGCGACAGAGAACCTCAAGCAGGAGCTCAACGACTTGACAGCCACCCTCATCCGAATGGCTCAGTCGGGAGACACGAGCTCCGAGGCGTTCAAGGAGATGATTAAGAGAGCTGGCGAACTCAAGGGAGCTGAGGATCTGGTCAACACAGCTATTACCAACGTTGGTAAGGGAACTGAGACCATACAGGCAGTCACCAGCGCAACGTCAGCATTGACCTCTGTATGGGGTCTCTGGACTACAGCCACTCAGGTGCTGGGGAGCAATAACGAGGAGCTCAATGCTACCATGACGAAGATGATAACCATCATCACTGCTCTATCCTCCTTGTCTTCCCTCCAAGCAGCTCTCTCCAAGACGGAGGCCACGTATCGTGCTGCATCCAACTTGGTTCAGCTGGTTGGCATCAACCAGACTCTCGCCGAGACGAAAGCGATAGCTGCTAAGAACGCTGTCCAGGGAGCTGGCAACATCGTCACTAAAGCAGCAGCTGCTGCTACCTGGCTTTGGAACGCGGCTTTGGCTGCCAATCCCGTTGTATTGGTGGCAGCGGCAGTGGGTGGATTGGTGGCTGGAGTGGTTGCTCTTACGAACGCATTTAACAGTAACACGGAAACTCAAGAGAGAGCAACCCGGGCAATGGAGGCATACAATCGAGCTGCCGAAGCCTCTACGTATGTACTGGATCAGATCGAGACCAAGCGGAACACTCTGTCCAAAGCCGAGGAGATCCGGGGCAAACGGGAAATAGAGAATCTCAAAGCCAACCATGCCACGTCGGAACAGATAGCCGAAGCTCAGCTCAAAACAGCCAACAAGCTCCGCGAGATTGAGATGAATGCAGCTCGTCAGAGACAGATGGCTGCAATGGACGAGTTCGACTCCCTGAAGAAGGTAATTGCAGCCAAGGAAAAGGAACTCAACACGTGGTCGAGAAACTTGGACAAATACAAGGAGGCCAAAAAGGAACTCGACGACTTGAAGGGCCGATACCAAGAACTGTTCCGGACAATTGAGAATGAGGGAGCCGCAGTTGCTAACTTGGCTCTCGAGACTGCAATAGCCAATAGGGAGACTCAGCAGTCCATCGCCGATAAGGCTCTGGAAATTGCTTTGAGGAACTCAGAAGCCATGCAGAAGATCCGGGAAGACGATCTCAGGTTCCAAACAACATTCCAGTCCACGAGCATCGCCATACGGATGGAGTACGAAAGGAAGCTCTACAAGGCAGCTCAGGATGGAGCCCGGGAGCGTCTTGCTCTCCAGAAAGCTCACGGCAAAATCACTAACAATGAGTATCGGACGGCTCTGAATGCTATGGCTCGGTCTGATAAGCAGTTCTATGAGAACCAAGCCAAACAGCTCAATGACTACCTTGCTGGGGTGAGAGCCAACATATTGGCTGTAGCTTCCGGAGGCACAGTCGACATGCAGATTGCCCAGGTGACTCAGAAGTACCAGGACGCCATGAAGGAACTGGCCAACATTCAGCCTCCCCAGTTCGTGCGGGGTATGAGTGAGGAGGAATACCAGAAAGAGTATGCAGCCTATGAGCAGTTTCTGGTCAATAGAGCCGAACTCGAGAAACAGATTCAGCAGAACCTCCAGGATGAAATCAAAAAGATCCGAGAGAACGCTACCAAACAGCAACTTGACCAATTCAACAAAGCTCTCGACGAACAGTATGCCGAGGGCCTCTCAAAGGCAGCAGACAATGAGAGGGAGAAGCTGGAGCTCGAGAATGAGATGCTCGAGAAACAAATCGAAGCCCGGAAAGCTGCCGGGGAGAAAACCTATGAGCAGGAGGCCCAGCTACGAGCCAACAATCTTCGTCTCCAACAGATGAACCTCGACAAGGAACTCACTCAAGCCGAGTTGAACCACAAGTCCAAGTACGAGATCCGGAAAAGGTATCTGGAGGCTGAATTGGCAGCAGCTCAAGGAAACGAGGACGCCATTGCTCAGATCCAACTCGAGATGGCCGAGAATGAGGAGTCTCTGTGGGAGGAACGAATTGCAAAACTTCAGGAGTATGCCGAAATGGCATCCGGCCTTGCTAATGCTTTCAACGACTTGGCCAATGCTCTCGGGGAGCGCCGGGCTCAGGAGGTAGAAGAACAATACAGCCGGGAGGAGCAGGCATTGGCAAACATGTACGCTAATGGCCAAATCACGGAGGCCCAGTACAACGAGAAGAAAATCAAGATGGAGAAGCAGAAGGATAAAGAACTGGCCAAAATCAAACGGGAGCAAGCTGTCCGGGAGAGGGCAATGGGCTCCTTCGAGATTGGCATCAATACTGCCATCTCCATCATGGCATCCTCTAAAATGGGATTTCCCATGGCTATCCCATTCATCGCAGCCGCCGCAGCTCTCGGGGCCGTCCAGATGGCAGCCCTCTGGGCAGCTCCTCTGCCGAAAGCCGCAAGAGGTAAATACATCGAGGGGCCCAGTCATGCCGCTGGAGGAGTGAACATCGAGGCAGAAGGAGGCGAGACCATTATTAACAAGAAGTCGAGCCGCATGTTCCTACCTCTTCTGTCAGCCATAAACGAACTCGGTGGTGGAGTACCATTCACTAAAGTCGGATCGGACGGGGGGTACGCTATCCGATCATTCGCTGAGGCGTCGGAACCTATGAATCGGCTTGACATGGAGAGAGCAATTCAGAAAGCATTTGGCCAGGTGAGAGTGGTTGCTACAATCGAAGACATCCGGAGGGAAGATGCTAACTACGTACAGATCCAGGATCGGGCTAATTTTTAATTAGGCAAGCACAAATAGGGTTTAAATATCTATCAGGAATAATTATGTTTGTACAGAAATAGTTTGGCATATGATATTCATCAACTTAAAAGGCGCAATTGACTCCGAAGAGAATCGGGTCATGATGGAGCTTTGGGAGGGGCCCTCAGAAATTTGCTCTGTGGAGACTTTCCGCCGGGTACTCGATGAACACCCCGACGAACAGGAGGTGTGCATCAACATCGACTGTGACGGGGGCTCGGTTGAGGAGGGCTTCAAGATTTACGACTTTCTTCGCATGAGCGGAAAAACACTCTATACAAACATTGTAGGGGGATGCCACTCCATGGCAGTATGTATCCTCCTGGCAGCTCCGGCAGAGAACCGGTCGGCAAACAGGAACTGCCGGGCACTCATCCACCGGGTATACATGCCGGTCGGGGATTGGCTCACTTCCGACGATGCTCGTAGCATTGCCGAGGAGCTTGCTCTGGAGGAGGAGGCTATTCTTGACGTGTACGTCGATAGAACAGGTCAGGACAGAGAACGGCTCCGCAATGTCATGCATGAGGAGCGCATCCATGATGCCAAATCACTTCTTGACTTGGGATTCATTTCCAAAATCAATTCATACAACACAAACCAAATTTTTAATGCTATGGCAAAAAACGAAAAAAGCGCTTATGAAAAATTCATGAGCAAAGTCAAGGCATTCCGGAATGGCAAGAAAGGCTCTCCCGCCAACTTCGACTATCTGGATGCCGAGGGTCAGGTCGTTCTCCAGACCGCAGGTGAAGAGGACAATCTGGCCGAAGGTGTAGAGGCAACTCTCGCCAACGGCGAGACGTCGGGCACTGTCGTTCTGGAAGACGGCCGGGTGGTTACTGTCGAGGACAACATCGTCACCAGCATCGAGATGGAGGACACCGAGTCTCTCGAGGATCGCGTTGCAGCACTGGAGGCGATGCTCGACGAGGCAACGAACCTCATCGAGGAGCAGGAGAACGAACTCCGCAACCTCCGTGGTAGCAACTACCGCCCAAAGAACCGTAAGACGGTTCTGCCCGGGAGCAAGAAGGCCGACCCCTCGGCAGCCGACCTTAAGAATGAAGCCCGCGAAAAGCTCCAGAAGGTCAACGCTGCCAAAAAGATTCTCAAGTAGTCAAACTCAAAAACTTTAAGAACTATGGCAGCTAAAAATGGCGGATTCCTTGACATGGACAAGTTCACTTTCTGTGGACGGGTCATTCAGGCAATCTCGGAGATGATTATGGAGGACACCATTCAGGGGCCCGACATCAACTCCATTCACACAGTATTCCCCGACATCGTCACGAACACTGAGGTGGGTTACATCGGCGAGGGCGGCATGGTCGGCGTGGCCAACACCGGGTGTAACCCGACTCCCCAGCCTTGGAACGCCGGCACCCGCAAGCTGAAGTGGGAACCGGGCATCTGGGAGATCCTTCTGGCCCAGTGCTACACCGACCTTCAGCAGTCGGCAACTATCTATTCTCTCCGCACCGGCGTCGACATTCCGGACTTCTCGGATACGGACTACATGAACATCGTCATCGAGGTTCTGGAACGTTCGATCATGGACTTCTGGTATCGCCTGTTCTGGTTCAACGACAAGGACGCCAAGAACGTTACAGACAGCGGTATCATTACGGATAGTGTCGACCTGAAATTTTTCACCATCATCAATGGTTTCTGGAAACAGATTACCACCCAGGTTACGTCCAATCCGTCCCAGCGCGGAGCCACCATTACGGAAAATGCTGGGGCATCTTATGCAGCTCAGAGTCTTACTCCGGCCAAGGCAAAAGAATATATCCAGTCGGTCGTGTTTAGTGCCCCGCTTCTGCTCCGTCAGCAGTCTGATAAGTTTATTCTCGTTACCCAGTCGGTATACGATGCTTATCAGCAGTCCCTCATGGACGCTTGCTGCCTCGAGTCGGCTCGCTTGGCTCTGCTGAATGGCATGGAGGCCCTAAGCTTCAATGGCATTCCGGTCGTCGCAATGCCCATCTGGGACAAGATCATCGCTACGTCGGAAGACACTGGCGCGAAGCTCAACAACCCCCATCGAATCCTCTTCACCTCGAAGAGCGTCCTCGGCGTAGGTGTTGATGCAATCGACAGCTTCGAGAATATGCGGATCTGGTACGAGTACAAGGATCGCATGGTCTACGTAGAACTGATGGGCCGGGCAGATGCCAAGCTCACCAACCCGGATATGTTCTCGGTAGGTATCTAACCCTCAAAAATCTAAGAAAATGGCAGGACTTGATTGTTCTAAAATAAAAACAGGATTCATCAACCAGGCGTGTGGTAAGCCGGCAATTGCCGGCACCACCGCCAGGGTGATCCTCATCAGCTACTCAGACGCCGACAAATCGAAGTCCGTTGTAACTGACAACGTTATCTCCTCACTCATCCTCAAGACCGGTGCCACTGGTTATGAAGTCGACTCGCTGCCCAACGCAACAGTTGGCTCAGACACCATCAATGCTGGCACGTACCTCAAGACTCACCAGCACAACGTGGTTGTCCGGATCTTCAAGAAATCGGAAGCAGCCAAGAAGTTCGTAAACGGCCTGACCAATGCCCGCGTCATCGCTATCGTCGAGAACAACGACACCGGAGACAACGGGGACACCAAGTACGAGGTGTATGGCTGGGACTCGGGTCTGGAGCTCACCGAAATCACTGTCACTACCGAAATGACCGACGGCGTCGCATACCAGGTAACTCTGGCCAACGGTACCATCGCTCAGGAAGGCTCGCTCCCGATGAGCCTCTTCGACACGGACGAAGCCACCACAGACCTCATGGTAGACGGGCTTCTGACCAAAGGATCTAAACCGTAGCACTCATGGCTGACATGCTCGAAAGACTGAGGGCTTACCAATCCAAGTATGGGCCCCTGAGAGGCGAAGCCTATAGGGCCCATACATTGGAATTGGAAAAGAACCCCGCTCTCCATCGAGAAGTAGACGAACTTTCTCGGTACTTTTTGAATAAGTCAGTTTCCCGATGCGGCTTCTGCCTGATCGAAGCCGACTTAGCACTAAGACGAATAACAGAACAACAAATGAAAAATGTAGCACACCCCGATTACGAACTCCGAGCAGGCACTCTGCTCCATGACCCGATCAACAAAGAGTTCAGCAAGATCCTCACCCCGAGGAACATCTCGGAGGATCTCTGCCTGTACCATATCGCATTCAACAAGAATGCGCTCTCATACTTCACCCGAGTTCCCGAAGACCTGAAAGACCGACTGGAGAAATTCATGTCTCGTTATGGCAAGGAGATGCCGGACAAAGACGTGGAGATCAAGGAGCGTCAGGCTCAAGTCCTCAGCAAGCAGATCGATTCTGTCAAAGTCGAACTCGAAGAACTGAACAAGAGACAGATCGAGCTGAACGCCAAGCTCGAGGAATACTCCAAAGCCATGGACGCAGTTCAGTCCATCCTCGACTCTGCAAGTGCCGAGGAGAAGCCCGAGGAGAAGCCCGAGGAGAAGCCCGAGGAGAAGCCCGAGGAGAAGACAGCCGACATCGACACAGAAGTGAAGGAGTTCGTCGACGCCGGAATGGATCTGGAGGCCATCAAAGAAGTCTATGCAGACTCGCAAATGTCTGCCGAAGAGATCGAAGGGGCTTACAATCGTGTAGTCAATCCCGTTTCGGAGGCTCCTAAGAAGGCAGCCAAAAAAAGGAGGGTCTAAATAGGACTGGCAATAGGATGGGGTCGCTTCCCATCCCTCCTACTATTAAAATTACGTCAGTATGAAAGTTGCACAGATCAAATCAGCGCCTCAGTTCGAATCCCGGGACTGGAGACAATATGGCATCCAAACATACGGAGATACCAATGACTTTCCCCAGACAGTCAGCGAGATCGTTCAGGCTTCAAAGACAGGAAATGCCTGCTTGAGCATATACAATGATTTCGTATACGGTCATGGGTTCAAAGACCCCGGCATCTACAAATTGCGGGTCAACAAAGAAGGGGAGAAGCTCGACAAGATCCTCCGCATGGTCTGCAAGGACTTTACGTTATGGCATGGGTTCGCTATCCATGTTAACTACAATATGAACTTCCGCGTCAGCTCTATCCACCACATTCCGTTCGAGTCACTCCGACTTGCTAAGGCAGACGATGATGGATTCATTGGCCGGACGGCATATCACCCCGACTGGGGCCGCCGAGATAAGACAAGACCCCGATGGTCGCCGTCTGACATCGAGTGGTTCCATTTCTTCAACCCGGATCCGGAGGTTATTCTGAACCAGGTAGAGGAAGCCGGCGGATGGGACAATTACGAGGGCCAGATCCTCTACTTTTCTGGAGACTCTGAAGGCAGTCCCTCTTATCCTGTCCCTATCTTCATCGCTGAGATGACCGACATGAGAACTGAGGAAGCACTTGCCAACGTAGCCGGCCGAAACGCATGTTCCAACTTCTTGTCAGCTGGAATCTTGGTAGACATCAAGGATGAGACTCAAGACCAGTCCCAAGTCAATGAGACGCAGAAAGAGCTCAACAAATTCCAGGGAGATGAGAACACCTCTCAATTGTGGTACATTCAATGTAAGACCAAAGAAGAGGTGCCCCAATTCATAAGATTCTCCGGGGAGAATTACGACAAAGCATTCGAAGTAACGCAGAGAGTCATCCCGGAGAACATTGGCCAATCCTTCAAGCAACCTCCCATTCTCCGGGCTGTTGACGTGGGGGCTAACTTTGGGGCTGATCTCATGACCAATGCCTACAAGTATTACAACTCTGTTACAGTCCGGGAGCGTCAACAGCTGGAGGAGGCTTTCATATCAATCTTTGAGTACTGGTGGGCTCCTTTGGACAATCCTGACTTCGCTATTCAGTCTCTCACCTACAATGCCGGCGAGTCCATAGCAGACCGAATCGGCAAGGACAACATGACTCAGGCCCTGGAGATTATCCGGGATCAGATGCTCTCCACTGTTCAGAAGAGAAACATGCTCAAGCTCATTTATGGGCTTTACGACGAGGAAATTGTAAAACTTATGCCCGATGATACTCAACTATAACGACATTCGGAATGTTCGGCCGATCGCCGAGAACATCAACGACCCGGCCAGACTGGAGCCATACATCCGGGAGGCCGAGACCCTCAGATTGGTGGATGCCATAGGAGCCAACCTCTACAGATGGCTCGACGAGACAGACTTTTCTGGCCCCGGGCCTTTCCAATACGGGGACGTAACCATTACAAAAGATCAATACGCTGCCGCCATGGAAGGCGGGTATTATGATGGTGGTAGAAGCGAAGGCCTCAAGATCGCCATTGCATACATTGCATATTCACGATTCATAGTTAACAACCCAATCAATCCCACTGCTTTTGGGGTGAGGTATAAGGACGGGGAATTCAGCACTCGAGTAGAGGACAACATCATCATCCGTAGCTCTAACGAAGCACGGAATATTGGGGAAGCCTATCTCGAGAAGGCTATAAATCACCTTAAAGCTCTACAGTTATTGACTCCATGTACTGAATACAAGGAGTCCCCGGCTCGTAAAATTATTATAGGACGTAATAAACTATAAGATATGGGGGAGGAAATCATGAGAGCAGGAAAATGGATATGCGGGGGTATTGTAGGGCTTTGGGGGCTTTTAGCTCCTGTCCAGGTACTCATCCTCTGTGTCTGCGTTGCCATAACCGTCGATTTCATAACAGGGAATATCGCTGACTACAAACGCCACAAACGAGCTCACCGAAAATACATGTTCAAAAGCGAGAAAATGTGGGACACGGGTTGGAAATTGGGACTCAGCATTATCGGGATTGGCATGGCTTACATGCTTGACGTACATGTCCTCTCGAACTTGGGAGGCCTCAACCTTGCCAACTTCTTTGCTGCTTTTATAGTCGGGACTGAGTTTTGGAGTTTTCTGGAAAATTCAGCCGTGATCTCAAACCATCCCATATTCCGGGCTCTCAGGGCATACATGGAGAAGTCGGTCAGCGAGAAAACTCAAATAGATTTCCATGAAGACAAGTAAGTATTTTAAGCCCGAGGAATTCGGGCGATGCAATCCGCCCTGCTCCATCGAAGATATGGAGCAGGACTTTCTCGATCTCCTGGATGACCTCCGCGAAAAGGCGGGCATCCCCCTGGTACTAAATTGCGCTTATCGTTCAAAAGAACATGATAAGTCGAAAGGGCGGTCTGGCAACAGTGCTCACACTCAAGGTTTGGCAGTGGACATCCGGTGCGCCTCGGGCCCCAATCGGATGAAGATCCTCCAGGCAGCTATTGCATTGCGCATTCGTAGAATAGGCATCGATGGGAGTTTCATTCACATAGATGCTTCTAAAACCCTCCCACAGGACACGATATGGACTTACTAAAGAAAGTACTCTACACAATAGTTCTCGTAGGTATAGGCTTCATATTAGGACGTAAAACAGTCGGGGAAAAGACCGTTATAAAGTACGTAGATTTGCCCCCAATTCAGGGGGAAATCAAAGTCCCGGATTTGGTTCCAAAATGGGAGGGTTTTAGGGATCCAATCAAATTGGTATATATCTATAAGGGCCAGGGGGAGAAGGTTCCCCAAGCACCCCCAGAAATCACAAATAGAGGGGGTTCTCGGGAGGTGGACACTCTGGAGAGCGCAAAAAGTACAATCCTGGACTGGAACACGACCAGGAAATACGCCGGAACATTCTTCAAGGATCCTAAAATTGGTCAATTTGACTGGGAGGCTACAGTCCAATACAACACTCTCCGGCATCTCGCATACAAATATATGCCAGTACAAGTCAAAGAAACGAGATCCCCGAGATGGTCACCATTTCTTAGAGCTTCGGCTAACTCATTCGGACAGATCGGAGCTGGGGGAGGCATATATTACAGAAATTTCGGAGTAGACCTATCCTATATTCGGGACTTCGAGCTGACCCGATCGGGGTATGAGATCGGCTTTAGCTGGAAATTTTAGGGAATTACTCAGTCCCGGGCTTAGAGGAGCCCGGGTTTTTTGTGTCCCCAAGCCAAGGATATTGGCCCCAGTGGCAGCAAATGTGTTCCGATATTGGGCAAGGCCCTTATAGAAAATGGGAAAACCATTGTTTTATCCTATATTGGTCAAAACACCCTAAAAAAGTTGGTGAAATCATTGTTTACATTGTTTACATTTTGTTTACATTTTCAGCGGAAAATGCCCAAACCATTGATAACCAATCGCTTAAATCAAAAACGGTTGTAAACAATTGTAAACAATTGTAAACAATCATTGTTTACAAATAATTGATTGAATGTCAATGAATTAGGCCATTGTAAACAATGTAAACAATAATATAGGCAAAAGACTTGAATTAGGATATTAAGAAAATAAATAGGGCATATAGAACAATATAGAAAATGAAAAAACGCGAAATAAAGTTAATGGAAACATTGTTTACATTGTTTACAAATAGGTGATTTTAGGGTATAATCAATTGAGTGCCAACCACTTATGTTGTAAACAATAAAGATTCTATTGTTTACAAATGGAAAAAGCTGAGAAATTGGGGCCACACCAACAATCAGGATCAACAAATTCACCTCAGCTCAAATGGGCGGCCACCCTCCTGAAAAATGGTATGACCCCATTGCGGACAAGCACGTACTTATTAATAGGCACAAGACCTCGAGGAGGTTTTCATCGCCGTTCGTAAATATGGCGGGAACTGGTTTGGATATGGGGTATATAAAATCCCGGCTCCTGGAACATAAACTCAATCGAACAGTTTTAATTTCCAAAATGGGGCGGGTTTTAGGAACCCAATCAAGTTTATATACATCTATGAGGGCTATGGGGGGAAAGTTCCCTAAACACCCCTAAGAATTGCAAATAGAGGGGGTTCTTGGGGGGTGAACACTCTGGAGAGCGCAAAAAGTATTGGACTCAACCAAACAGCTAATTTTTCAATCAAAAAATTTTTCAATCAAAAAATTTTTTATATCAAAAAACTTTTCTTATATTTGTGGCATAAACAAAAAGACTTTCAGAAATGTTAGCCACTTACATGAACCATCAGCTAACCAGATTGGACGTAGCAACTACGGAGGACGGGTATCTGTTAACCATCAATCAGGTAATTGAGTTTAAAGAGCCAAAAACAGAAAAAGTAGAAGCATTCATTGAGCGAAATGGATTCAAGCCAATCATTATGGAAAAAATCGAATGGGGTACTCCGGCACAGCCGGCTGTCAGAGCAGACTACTTCTCCAGCCTCATTGGGCCGGGGGTGAACACCGACAAAGTAGCAGAGCTCATAGACAAAATGCAGAATCGGGTTAACAGTCTTGCCGATGAAACATTCAGTCATGTTTATCTTGTTCTGTTGGAGATGGCCAAGGTAGCAAAAGAAGCCACAGGAATGATACAACCACTGACCAAACGCGAAGCTCTTCTCATGTGTATGGCCTTCAAAACTGCCGAGGCATGCGTCTGCGGTAAATATAAAATTAACAAATAATTATGAAAGGAAAATTCAGCTATTTCTCTACACCTGCTTTGAGACCGAGGCATACAACCATGAGGATGATCCGGACTACTTGAAGCGGCGCATACCGTTCCGGGGCTGGGTTCCCTGTATATCTAATCAGAAAGTTAAACACAAAAAAAACTAATTTATGAATACAGAAACGATGTTTTCGTCTAAGACCGATTTATGGGCTACACCACAGGATTTCTATGATAAACTCAATAGTGAATTTAATTTTACACTTGATCCTTGCGCCACCCCGCATAATGCTAAGTGTGTTAAATTCTACACCAAAGAGCAGGACGGGCTCCGACAAGATTGGGGCGGGAATACTGTTTTTTGCAATCCGCCATACGGTCGGGATATATACGCATGGGTTCGTAAATGCTGCATGGAGGCACAAAAAATTAACACAATAGTTGTAATGCTGATCCCGGCGCGTACAGATACTCGATATTTTCACGAATTTATTTACCACAAAGCACGGGAAATTAGATTTATAAAAGGGAGGCTAAAATTCGGGGGTCAAAAAAATAGTGCCCCGTTCCCGTCAATGGTGGTTGTATTTTAGTCCATAAACTGTTTTAAAATTTAAGCACAAATATAACCAACCATGAAAACAATTTATCTCTGGGTTTCAGACAAAGGCTGGACACCCTTTCAGTACAATGAACTTTCTGAATTAGCCGCCGAATTTGAGGCGTGCAATATCAAACTGGGCTACGGGTGCGAACTGGGCGACTGGTGCAAACTGGGCTACGGGTGCAAACTGGGCTACGGGTGCAAACTGGGCGACGGGTGCGAACTGGGCGACTGGTGCAAACTGGGCTACGGGTGCAAACTGGGCGACTGGTGCAAACTGGGCGACGGGTGCGAACTGGGCGACGGGTGCGATGTTCCGAAATCGCTATTTATCAGCGCATCTTACCATGCAGTATCCTATTGGGGCGAGGATGCTATTCAGATAGGATGCAAACGCTACACCATTTCCGAGTGGCAGAAGCATTTCCGAAAAATTGGCGAGGCCGAAGGCTATAGTACCGAGCAGATAGGGGAATACAAAGGGTATATAGACCTGATCGCTACCATGCATAAGACGTGGAAGGTCGAGAAGGCGAAGGACAAATAACAGCACGAGGCGTGCAGCTCAAAGGTAGAGCGGTGCAAAATAGAAGTGGTCATGATGGGGCTTCTTAAAACAAATGGGAAAAAAAGCTGATATGAAAAAGATTGAAAAATACGTAGTGTTCAAGTATGAAGATGAGATCGGATTTCACTACATGGTAATGGATGAGCTTCCCGGGAAGGGGCCTATATCCCCGGAGGCCCTCTCGTTCGGGAAGAGGATCAACCCCAACTGTACTCCGGGAGCTATCACTCGTCAGCCGTTTTCGGGGGACGGCAAATCGGCTTGTGTGCTCGACGCCAAATTCGTCCCCGTGTCGGGTTGGTGGCCAGATAAGGGAGACGTTATGGATTGGCATGAAAGGGGCCGGGTTTACAGAGCCATCAAGG
>OGMT01000705.1_pt1 | contig 21726 bp, 18 predicted proteins | sample 1573271 | NCBI WGS metagenome assembly OGMT01 (sample SAMEA2582000, study PRJEB24529) | metagenome | biome: Human gut stool | place: China | collected 2011 | reverse complement strand
TGTGAACACCACCATCTGATAAAAGTCCGAAAAGGTGAAGATCCGAATCATTCTTCTTGCAGTTCTCCATTGCCTCAAGTAATTCTTCGTTCTTAAAGAATGTACCATCTTCAATATCCTTAGTAAATGTTTCAAGTTCCACACCCATTCTCTTTCCAAGGTCTGCAACTGAAACGTTCTCAAGTTCAGATACATCAACGCCCATCTGTGCCGCCATCTGCTGTTTGAACTGTGTGACTGTAACTGATGACATCTGATTATTAATAATCAGTGCCATAGCAAGTGTATCATCATATTCATCTAACCTTTTATCATTATTTTCTGTACGGACATATAAGTCATCCTGTTCCTCAAAACATTTCTCCCATATGCTTATCTCTTCGTCCGTCATAAACATCTTCGCTATATCATATTCATCTTTAGTAATCTTCTCTGGAATACTATGTCCTATACCACCATTCTGGATACCAACATCAATAATATTCGATGTGTACTGTGGAAGTGCAAGATCACAATTCGCCTGCAACACAAGTAACAACAGAATAATTATTATTGATTTCCAGTATGGGGCAATACTTTTCAATATTCTGCTCATAATTCTTCCTTTCTATTAAACTCTTCATAAACTATATCTCTTCAAATCAGGCAATAACATAAAGTAGTCTGCCACGATATTTTCTTATCTTATCATTATTGAGAAAATATGTAAATTAAGGAAATAAGAAACATTTATTAATACTTTATAAACATTGTATACAATTTTAACCAATCTATGTATTGCCCTGTATTATCAAGTATGATATTATACGCGTGAGCGTTATTCGGATGAAAATGTATCAGCTGCCAGTAATTATTATCACCTGTAATCATTGGTATTTATAGTTTATAATTATTGGATTATTTATTTAATTATTTCAAGGAAGTTTTTTAATGGTAGAAGAAAGAATTGATGTGCGACCTCAATTGGCGTGTAACAAGATTTTATTCTGAACTTTTACTTTTAAATATGCTGAATTAATATTCTGATTTCATTTTGATTGATATACAATATAGTATATCAATTTATACCAGTCTGTATATCTACATTATTTATGTACTTACACTAATATGAGATATTTTGGTATCTGTATACACTTATTCGTGTTTATCCCATCTGTCATAACGCTACAATTAAAAATGTCTGAAAGACAGGATTGCCGTTTTATCAGACGAAAAGGAGATTTTATGAATAACAACCAGACAAGTGCAGTTAATAATACTGCCAACAAAACTTTTACAACCAAATATATGGTTGAACTTGCCGCTATGATAGCAATTATTATCATTATGGCTTTTACACCACTTGGATACATTAAACTTCCAGGTCTTACTATCACATTTTTGACAATTCCAGTAGCTGTTGGTGCTATAATTCTTGGTCCTGTTGGTGGACTTATATGTGGTCTTACTTTCGGACTTACAAGCCTCTATCAGGCAGTAACTGGCGGCTCTGTATTTACATTTGCATTATTTAATATCAGCCCTGTATTCACTATTATTCTTACAGTTGTTCCAAGAACACTTGAGGGACTTCTTACAGGACTTATATTCAAGGGACTTCATAATATCCGCAGTGTACAGAAGGTATCTTACTACATCGCAAGCCTTGCCTGCCCACTTCTTAACACACTGCTCTTTATGAGTACACTTGTTGCACTTTTCTATAGAACTGATTTTATTCAGACTTATGTAACTAAATTCGCTGCAAGCAATCCATTTACTTTCGTTATCGCATTTGTCGGAACACAGGGTGCAATTGAAGCTGTTGTATGCTTTGTTGTCGCAAGTATTCTTTCAAGAACACTTTATGCTGTACTTGTAAAAAATGCTTAAAACTATATAAACCAAGGGAGTTATAGGAATAATATTCCTATAACTCCCTTATTACATATGTATTCTTTCCATTAATCTTAGCATCATACATTGCATTATCTGCTTCTTTTAACAGCTTGGCATAATCAAAGCTTCCACCTATCGCAGTTACAATACCTATACTACAAGGAACAGACATATTCTTTAGCAAATCGCCTCTTTTATAGCCCTTGTTAAGAATATCATAGACCTTCTTTACTTTCCTATCAAGTTCCTCTTTACTTATATCCCCTTCATAACCAAATACAAATTCATCTCCACCATTTCGTCCAACTTCACCTTTAAAATTATCCTTTAATGTATTGGCAACAAATTTGATTACATTATCGCCTTCCTGATGTCCATAATTAGTATTGTAATCTTTAAAATCATCAATATCAAGAAATCCAACACTTATACGCACTTTTTTATCAGTTGCACTCTGAACCATAGCAAGCATTTTCTGCTCAATCGCTTTTTTATTATTAATTCCAGTAAGTGGATCACACTCAGCAAGTTCTCTTAAATGTCTTTGCCTTTCCTTTTCCTGAATATTCTCATCTTCTATATGTGTGAGAAGTCCATTAATTTCATCGGAAAGCTGGTTCATCTCAACACTATTTGATTTAGGCAGTCTCTTTGAATAGTCCTGTGTAGCCTTGATATCATTAAACACATTCATTATCTGTTCTATTGGTGCTAATACATTCTTTGTAATAAATATCTGCACAATAAATATAGCAAGGACAAAGAATACAAACGCAAGACATAACATAACTGTGTATGACCTGCCTGTCTGCCTCTGTGCACTCAGATTCTCAGTAAGTCTCATTCCCCAATTAGTGTTATCAACATCAGAATAATAAGTTACATAACTATCACCCCTGTATTTATAATATATTTTACCAACCGGGTTACTGTTATGGTCAACCTCATCCCAGGCTTTCTGGAAACTGTTACGTTCAGAGCTGTCAGTCACAAAATGTGAAAGACTTTTCTTCTGTTTTGTATCACCTGCCTCATAACTTTCACTTGAGGCTACTACCCTGAAATCCTTGTCCAATATAGATATACTTGCAACAAACACTCCATATTTCTTTCGTTCCTTCAACACATTGTTAATATACTCTAAATCAACTTTACCTGCATCATAAGGACTTGGCTCTCCTACACTTTCTTTGATTGCCGCCTGTGTCATAGCATAATTAGCAACCATCTCCATTTCGGACTTCCTGTCCTCACAGAAATTCTTAATATTAATTCTCTGATTCTCACTCACCGTCGCAAGATTGCACTCTGTCATATCGTCAATCTTCCTATTCGTCTGGTAAATTGAAAATCCACCAAAAATGCTTAGTGGAAGCAGGATAAACAAAAGTAATATTCCTAATATTCTGTTCTTTAATTTCATCATCATTGGTATCACCCCTTAACACTGGTTAATAACCAGACAGACATATTATCATTACTTTCAATATACCCTTGACAGATGATAAAATCAATTAATTTGTTATTTTTCAAGCTCACGGGAAAGATTTACCATCTCAATAGCACCCTCTGCACATTCAAATCCCTTATTACCTGCCTTTGTTCCTGCTCTCTCAATTGCCTGTTCAATTGTATCTGTAGTAAGCACTCCGAACATCACTGGAATATCTGTATTAAGTGATACATTAGCTATTCCTTTAGAAACCTCCGCACAAACATAATCATAATGGCTTGTAGCTCCTCTTATAACTGCACCAAGACATATCACTGCATCATATTTTCCGCTCTTTGCCATTTTAGAAGCAATAAGTGGTATTTCAAATGCACCAGGAACCCACGCAAGGTCTATATTGTCATCGCTTACTCCGTGTCTTATAAGTCCGTCCTGTGCACCTGCAACCAGCTTTGATACAATAAATTCATTAAATCTTGCCGCTACAATACCTACTCTTGTTCCATTGTCTACTAATTTTCCTTCTAATACTCTCATAACTATTAATCTCCTCGTCTTTTTAATTTAATTTCATTACAATTTTCATAAATCATCAATACTGCTATATGTCGGATTTTTTCAACTTTCAATCCTATGAAATCTATAACATATGACCCATTCTTATCTTCTTAGTGTTAAGATAAAATCCATCATAAGCTGTCTTTTCCATTTTAATTGGAATTCTTTTACTTATCTTCATTCCAAAATCAGATAACTGGTATACCTTATCCGGATTGTTGGTAAGCAGACGTAATGTCTTAGCACCCAGATCCTTTAATATCTGTGCTCCAATGTAGTATTCTCTCATATCTCCTGGAAATCCAAGGGCAAGATTAGCATCAAGCGTATCCATTCCTTCGTCCTGAAGTGCATATGCCTTAAGCTTATTAACAAGACCTATGCCTCTGCCTTCCTGCCGCATATATAGCAGTATTCCTCTGCCTTCCTCATTAATCTGTGTCATAGCCGCCGCAAACTGCTGTCCGCAGTCACATTTTAATGAACCAAAAGCATCACCTGTAAGACACTCTGAATGAACCCTGCACAAAAGGTCTTCTCCATTACCAACATCACCTTTTACTAAAGCAACGTGATGTTCTCCATTTAATTTATTAATGTAACAATGTGCAACAAATTCTCCATATTTTGTAGGCATTTTAGTTACTGCCACACACTCTACAAGCTTTTCGTTGCATTTTCTGTATTCCTGAATTGCCTTTATTGTTATGAATTTTAAATTCCATTTTCTGGCAAGTTCAATGAGGTCGTTCTTTCTCATCATTGTGCCATCATCTTTCATAATCTCACAGCATAAGCCACATTCTTTAAGTCCTGCAATCCTCATCAAATCAACTGTTGCTTCTGTGTGTCCGTTTCTTTCAAGAACTCCATTCTTCCTTGCAATAAGTGGAAAATTGTGTCCCGGTCTTCTAAAGTCCTCCGGCTTGGCATCATCACTTACTACCATTCTTGTTGTATAGGCTCTTTCTTTTGCAGATATTCCTGTAGTTGTATCAACATGGTCTATTGATACTGTAAATGCTGTTTCGTGGTTATCTGTATTGTCTGCTACCATATGTGGGAAATATAGCTTTTTGCTTATCTCCTCACTCATTGGCATACATATAAGACCTTTTCCATATGTTGCCATAAAATTAACATTTTCTGTTGTTGCAAACTCAGCGGCACATATGAAATCACCTTCATTCTCCCTGTCCTCATCATCTGTAACAAGTATAATCTTACCTGCTTTCAAATCTTCAACTGCCTCTTCTACTGTGTTAAACTCAAACATATATCCTCCTTTTTAAAATCCATATTTACCAAGAAACTCTCTTGTTATCCCTGATGTATTCTGTCTTTGTGATGACTGTGCTTTTACTGACACATCCTGCCTTGTGGATATCTCGCCCAGTCCATCCGCTGTTACATCAAGACTTTCGCCTGTCTGTAACAATCTTTTTATGTATTTCCCTACAATATCATTCTCAAGATTGACACAATCGTTGATTCTACGCTGTGATAATGTTGTCACCTGCCTTGTATGGGGAATTACAGATACTTTAAAACTATCATCATTAACCCCTGCTACAGTAAGGCTTATTCCATCGATTGTTATTGAACCTTTGGGAACTATTAACTGCATAATCTCTTTACCTGCATTAATTGTGTACCAGACAGCGTTATCATCCTTGCTTATCTTTGTTATTCTGCCAACACCATCTATATGTCCACTTACTATATGTCCGCCAAATCTGCCATTAGCTGGCATTGCTCTTTCAAGATTAACAGCCATTCCTGCCCGCAGATTTCCAAGTGATGACTTATTAATAGTTTCGTGCATAACATCTGCACTGAACTGTTTACTGCCAATTGACGTTACTGTCAGGCACACGCCATTAACTGCTATACTGTCACCTATATTGGTTCCCCCAAGAATATCTGATGCACTTATAGTTATAATCTGAGAAAATGCGTGTCTTTGAACAGATACTATATGTCCGATTTCTTCAACAATTCCTGTAAACAATTATATACACCTCACTTTCCCCTCAATTAATATATCCTTTCCCAATCTTGTAACCGTATAATCATCAAGCTCATATGCTTTATCGGGAGTATCAACACCAATTCCACCTACTGGTGAAAGAGCATTTACACCACCCAATACTTTAGGTGCTATATAAGCCTGTATTCTGTCTACCATACCACTTGCCAGAATACTCCAGTTAAGTGTCGCTCCACCCTCGCACACAATACTGTCTATGCCAAGCTGTCCTAGCTTTATTATCAGTTCTTTTATATCTATATGAGAATTATTATCATTATCATTTTTATTGACATATATAAGTTTACAGCCTGCCTCAGTGTATTTCCTGCACTTATCATCGTCTTTGCAGCTTGTCGCTATATATGTTGTGTACAGCTTCGCACTCCGTACAATATTGCAATCAAGCGGTGTCCTGAGATTAGTATCACATATTACTCTTGCCGGCTGGTTGATATTAACAATATCTTTACTGCGGCACGTCAACATAGGATTGTCCTTTATAACAGTTTCAACACCAACCATTACGGCTGAATATCTATGCCTGTCCATATGAACTTTATTTCTTGCTGTTTCCCCTGTTATCCACTGTGACAATCCTGTATGCGTTGCAATCTTTCCGTCCAGGGACTGTGCATACTTTAATATCACATATGGCTTTTTTTCTTTTATGTAATTAAAAAATACATAATTAAGGCTTTTACATTCCTCACTACACACAAGCTTGTCATCAACAGTTATGTTATGTTCTCTTAAAATATCCACGCCTTTCCCTGCAACTAATGGGTTAGGGTCATAAGAACCTATCACCACTCTTTTTATTCCCGCCTCAATAATTGCATTAACACAGGGTGGCTGTTTACCATAATGACAGCATGGCTCAAGTGTCACATATATCGTTGCACCACTCACATCCTCATTTGCACTGGCAAGTGCTTCTCTCTCTGCGTGAAGTCCACCATATTTCTTATGGTACCCTTCTCCTATTATCCTGCCGCCTTTAACAATAACTGCACCGACAAGCGGATTAGGATTAGTCCAGCCTGTTCCTTTCTTAGCCAGCTCAACAGCCCTTAGCATATATTCTTCATCTGTCATTGCCATAATATTACCCGCCTTCTTTCTCTAATAAATGTATATAATGGGTTTTCATTCTTAAAATATCAATAAAAAAGCCCTGAGAATAATCTTCCCAGGGCTTAAATAACTATATAATACATATTCTGCAAATATCAATAGCTAATACAATTATAATAGCTTAATAATATTATTATCATAATACATTATCTTAATATATGCTTAACAACGATTATCTAATTAAATATATCAACTTTACTTCTTCCATCCAGACTGTAACTGTCGGCACTGGAATTCCACCAGTTCGTGCATAATGCTCGCGGGCTTTACCGCCGGTAGGGAATGACCCCCTGCCCTGAAGTATTATTTAATTCTTTTATAAAATAGCACAATAGAACTAATAATTCAATAGTCTTTTGAACATTAATTTACAACATTTAATTTATAACATTAATTTTACAGCTTATATTTTATAATTTAAAATCTCTGCTGTCTAACACAATAGTGAATGGTCCGTCATTTTCAAGACTTACTTTCATATCCGCACCGAATTCACCCGTTTCTACCTTTGCAACTCTTTCCCTGCACAATGCTACGAATTTCTCGTATAACTCATTGGCAAGATCCGGCTCACAGGCGTGTACAAAGCTTGGTCTGTTGCCTTTCCTGCAATCTGCATATAATGTAAACTGGCTTACAATAAGCATTTCTCCACCTACATCATTAATTGAGAGATTAGTCTTTCCATTCTCATCTGCGAATATTCTCATTTTGCATATTTTATCAGCAAATGGCACAAGCATATCCTCTGTGTCACCCTCGCCTGCACCAAACAGTATAAGATAGCCTTTGCCTATGCTTCCTATGACATTACCATCAACTTTTACACTTGCTGAATTAACTCTTTGTATAACGAATTTCATTATATTTCTCCATTTTAACAGTACTTAACCGTATTTCTAAAATATTATTTCTATATTTGCTAAACATCCGCTTAACTATACGATCTGTACTATTTAACTCTGTACTTTCTCTTATCCGCTAACATTTCCTTTATTACCACTGGATGGAATAATAATAACATTGGAAATAATTCAAGTCGTCCTGCAAGCATATCAAATACTATAACTATCTTGCTTAATATGCCAAAATGTCCAAAGTTATGTGTTGGACCTGCAAGTTCAAGACCTGGTCCAATGTTATTAATTGTAGCCGCTACCGCTGTAAAGTTAGTTGTCAGATCTTTTCCTTCTAATGAAACAAGGAATACTGATACAAATGTTAATATAAATGTTATCATATACACATTTACAGAACGTATAACCTCGTGTTCAACCGGTTTTCCTTCAACCTTAATCTTCTTTACGCTTCTAGGGTGGATATAAGAGTTAAGCTCTTTAATAATTGTCTTAATAAGTATTACAAATCTTGAAACCTTTATACCACCGCCTGTACTTCCCGCACATGCACCAACAAACATAAGCAATACAAGTATTGTTTTTGATGTCTGTGGCCACAAGTTAAAGTCTGTCGTTGAAAATCCTGTTGTCGTTATAATTGAACCAACCTGAAATGCCGACTTGGTAATTGCATCCCATACACCAGAACACATAGAATAAATATTAATTGTGATAGCTGTAATTGCTGCTAATATTATTCCAAAATATACCCTTACTTCTTCCATACTAAGTGCTTTCTTAATACTTCCAAAGAACAGCAGATAGTAAGCATTAAAGTTCACACCAAACAGTATCATAAATATCGTGACAATCCACTGTATAGCCACAGAATAACTGCCTATACTGTCATTTTTAATACCAAAACCACCTGTACCAGCTGTTGCAAATGATGTATTAACCGCATCAAACACCGGCATCTTAGCCATAACAAGTATTATGAATTCCAGTAATGTAAGTCCAAAATATATAATATAAAGTATTCTTGCTGTATGTCTTACCTTCGGTACAAGCTTACCAACTGATGGTCCCGGACTTTCTGCCCTCATAAGATTAATATTAGAACCACCACTGAGTGGCACAATCGCAATAATAAATACAAGAACACCCATACCACCTATCCAGTGTGTAAAGCTTCTCCAAATAATACTGCAATGTGACAGGCTCTCAACATCACTTAATATACTAGCACCAGTCGTTGTAAAACCTGAAACTGTTTCAAATAAAGCATCAATAAACGATGGAATCTCTCCAGTTATCATAAATGGAAATGAACCTACAATTCCCATAAGTATCCAGCTTAAAGATGTCGCTATACAGCCCTCTTTAAGATATATAATATAATCTTTAGGCTTCCTTATTGTCAGAAGCATACCTGCAATAAGACTTAATACTGCTACAATTACATACGCAATTCCCTGACTTTCGTGATATATAAGTGCAACAAGACAAGGAAGTGCCATAAGCACTCCCTCTGTTTTAAGTATGCAACCCAGAATGTATATAATCATTGTTCTATTCATATCTATTTTACCTGCTTACACCTATCTTACAATATCATCAATACCTGTAAATCCTGTATTCTTAGTTACTATCATTACTGTATCGCCGTCTTCAATCTCATCATTACCTGTAGGAATGATAATATGTCCATTGTGGTTGATAAATGAGATAAGGACATCTTTCTTTAACTTCAGATCCTTAATAGGTACTCCAGATACCTTTGAATTCTCCTCAACAATGAATTCAATTGCCTCAACCCTTGAATCAAACATATGATAAAGAGTCTCTATATTACTGCCCATTGAATTCTTCTTGGCTCTTACATATGCAATAATTGCTTCTGATGTAATATATTTAGGATATACAAGGCTTCCAAGATCAAGATTATTAATAACCTGCTTATAATTAACCCTGTTAATCTTAGTTACAACCTTAGCCTTTGATACCTGCTTTGCATAAAGTGTCAGCATAATATTTTCTTCATCTATTCCTGTAAGTGGAATGAATGACTGAACTGTTTCTATACCTTCTTCCTTCAATATATCCGGGTCTGTGCCGTCACCATTAATAATTATAGCTTTAGGAAGCTTAACACTTAAGCTTTCACAGTTCTCTTTTTCCTTTTCAATAATCTTTACTGAGATGCCCATATTAAGAAGTTCTTTAGCAAGATAATATGCTGCCTTGCTTGCACCTATAATCATAGTATCCTTAACCTGCCTGGTTGCTAAGCCTATCTGCTTAAGAAAATCTCTTGCAATATGACGTTCTGAAACAAATGAAACTACATCGCCTGACTGAAGCACGAAATCACCGTTAGGCATATATACTTCTCCGTTTCTTTCAACTGCGCATATAAGAATATCATTAGTAATATTCTTACCAAGATAAGCTAAGCTAAGCCCATTCAGAAGATTACCCTCTGGTACTTTGAATTTGACAAGCTCTGCCTGTCCATGTGCAAATGAATTAACCTCAAGTGCAGTTGGAAGATATAATATACGTGCAACCTCTCTTGCCGCTTCAAGCTCAGGATTTATTATAAGGGCAAGACCTAACTGCTCTCTTAAATAGCCTGTTTCCTCACTGTAATCCGGTGTACGGACTCTTGCTATTGCTGCACATTTGCCAACTCTCTTGGCTACTGTACAACATAAAAGGTTAAGCTCGTCCGAATCTGTAACCGCAATAATAAGATCTGTTTCTTCAATACCAGCTTCCATCTGTGTTGAATAGCTTGCTCCGTTACCCACAAGTCCCATAACATCATAGGTATTGGTAATATCCTGTATCTTCTCTGCTTTCTTATCTATAACAGTTATATCATGTCCTTCTTTACTTAACTGGTCAACAAGGTTCGCACCTACCTTGCCACAGCCTACTATTATGATTTTTAAGCCATTTTCCTTCTTACTTAATCCAAACATAATATCTCCATTCGTGCCTTTTCAAAGTACGCCCATCATGGCTAAGCACTTATCTCCATTCTCTAATTATAAAGCCTTCTTTATTGCCTCAAAGAGGTCATCATATTCTTCAAATGCTTCAAGCTGTGGATAATCTGCCTTAATCTGGTCAGTTGTTCTGAATAGGAAACCTGCCTTACTAGCCTGAATCATACCTAAATCGTTGTGGCTGTCACCACTGGCAATTGTTTCAAAGCCAACAGACTGAAGTGCTTTAACTGTTGAAAGCTTAGACTGTTCACAACGCATTTTAAAGCCTGTAATTGTTCCGTCCTTAGCTACTTCAAGAGTATTACAGAATATAGTCGGCCAGCCGAGCTTCTTCATAAGAGGTGCTGCAAACTGTGTAAATGTATCACTAATAATAATAACCTGTGTTGTTTCTCTTAACTTATCAAGGAATTCCTTAGCTCCTGGAAGTGGATCTATCTTTGCAATAGTTTCCTGTATCTCTTTAAGTCCAAGACCGTGTTCCTTAAGAATTCCAAGTCTCCAGTTCATAAGCTTGTCATAATCTGGTTCGTCTCTTGTTGTTCTTGTAAGCTCTGGAATACCGCTTTCCTTTGCAAATGCAATCCAGATTTCTGGAACTAATACTCCTTCAAGATCTAAACATACTATATTCATACTCATATTTGCCCTCATTTCCGTGTAGTATACACATTTTCTAAATAATATCAAGATTGGATTATAACACAATAATCTTAATTGGTGAACACCTTTTAACATATAAGCTTACAATATAAGCTTTATTGGGCTAGTTTTGCTATAAGCTCAAGATTGTCCGGTATATGTATGTGCTGTGGACAATTCTTCTCACATCTGTGACATTTAATGCAGTCTGAAGCCTTTCCCTTATTATATATAAGCCTCTGATAATACATATTGGAAAAATTGTCATTAATGCAATAATTATTATAAAGTGCAAACAGTCCTGGAATATTAATATTCTTAGGACATACCTCCATACAATATCCACAGGAAGTACAAGGAATTGCTGTTCTTTTGTTAATTATTGCTACAACCTCTTTAAGAAGCTCCTTTTCCTTATCGTTAAGCGGCTGAGGTCTTGCCATAATCTTAGTATTGTCAAGCACCTGCTCACAATTGCTCATTCCACTAAGCACCATAAACACACCATCAAGATTAGCTGCAAACCTTAAAGCATACGAAGCTGGCGAGGCTTCCTTGTTATATTCCCTTAAAATATTCTCTGCTTCCTTTGGAAGATTCGCCAGTGTCCCGCCCTTAACAGGCTCCATTACAGCTATTGGCTTATTATGCCTTCTTGCTGTTTCATAACATAACCTTGACTGGATAATATCATTTTCCCAATCAAGATAATTAATCTGAAGCTGAACAAAATCAACTTCCGGGTGATTGGTTAATATCATATCAAGGAACTGTGCATCATCGTGAAATGAGAATCCGAAATTCTTAATCTTACCCTCGGCTTTCATCTTCTTAGCGAATTCAAATCCACCCCACTTGTCCGTATTATAATATCTGTCCCTGCCCATATTGTGCATAAGGTAGTAATCAAAATATCCAACGCCTGTCTTTTCAAGCTGTTTATTAAAATATAACGGATACTCCTCACCTGATTTTATAAGCACTGTAGGCATTTTATCGGCAAATACATACTTGTCCCTGTCATATCTGTCAACCAAAGCTTCCTTTAACGCTGTTTCTGACATCTGGTCGTGATACGGAAATGCAGTATCAAAATATGTAAATCCTGCTTCCATATATATATCAACCATACGCTTTAACTCGTCCATATCAATTGACTGTTTATCATCTGGATTGATTAACGGAAGCCTCATCGCTCCAAATCCGAATCTATTCATTGTAATTCTCTCCTGATTGTTAATTCTCTTTTGATATTTTATTTTCTTATACTATTTATCTTTTCTTATTTTACTTAATTCTATTGTGCTGTTATTGCTATAAATAACCGTATATACAACCACAATATTAGTCAACTCTCTTATTGCCCCAGAAGAATAATGCAACTGTTCCAGGTCCTGTGTGGCTTCCTATTGTTGTACCTATATTATTAATCTCCACCCTGCCGTTAAGCTTAGGGAATTTCTCCTCTATAAGCTTTGCAACAGCTTCTGCATCTTTTCTGCACGCTGACATTGATATGTAGCATTTTCCATCGTAATCAAGTCCATTTTCGGCATTATTAATCATCTTATCAACAGTTGCTGCAATAACCTTCTTCTTAGTACGGATTTTCTCTCTAGGTATAAGCTTTCCCTCAAAATTAACATTGAGCAGCGGGCATATATTAAGAAGATTACCCACGAAACCTGACACCTTTGACACTCTTCCACCTTTTATAAAAAATGTAAGATCTGTCGTAAAGAACCAGTGATTAACCTTTAATCTGTTCTCAATAACCCAGTCCTTTAACTCATCTATACCCATACCTTCATCTTTTAAATCAGCAACCTTATCCATAAGAAGTCCGTATCCGGATGAAGCCGCAAGAGAATCAATTACATATATCTTTCTGTCTGGATATTTCTCTTTAAGTGTTTCCGCCGCTATATTAGCAGAATTAATTGTTCCGGATATGCCTGATGAAAGTGTAAGATGAAGTATATCTTTTCCTTCTTTTAAGAATTCTTCAAAATATGCCTCATATTCCTCCGCATTTATCTGTGATGTTTTAGTATCAGCACCTTCTGACATAGCCTTATAGAAATCATCCAAATTCATTGTCTTCCCTAAATCATCCATATAAGCTGCTCCATCCAGCTCATAATGGAAGCATATGTAATGTATATCTCTCTTATTAAAATGTTCCTCTGTTAAATCTGCTGTAGAACAACACGAAATAATATAATCACTCATAACTAAGCCTCCATACATATTATAAATATTTGTATACACAGTAATTTTATTATATATCATATCTTATGTCCATTGATTTATTATATTTAATCTGATATTATTATTCTTAATAAACATTTGATTAATTATAAGGTCAGCAACCATAAACCTGCCTTATTTAACGAGGATAAATATATGCTTACATATTCTTTTAATAATAGAAACAAAAAAAGCCTTTACGAATACCTGTACACCTGTATTAAAGATGATATTATATCCGGCAAATTAACACCCGATACAAAGCTCCCTTCCAAAAGAGATTTTGCCAAAAATCACGGAATAAGCGTCGTAACTGTTGAAAATGCCTACGGACAGCTTCTTGCAGAAGGTTACATATATTCACTTCCTAAGAAGGGATTTTATGTATCGGAGATTAATAATAATTACAATACCACAGGTAATCATTCTTTTAAGAATACCGCTTTCAATAATATTTCAAGCAGTAACCAGCCTTACAATGTGAATAATAATGCTCGTGCTTCCCTGGAAAATACTGGTGCTCCCCTGGAAAATGCAGCTGTCAACCTTGTATACAGCCACACCCCTAAAGATAATTTTCCATTTTCAGTATGGGCAAAACTTATGCGTCAGGTACTTACATATGAGGGCGATGATGCACTCAATGTTCCACCCACAGGTGGCGTTATGAAACTGCGCCGTGCCATTGCACATCATCTATATGAATTCAGGGGAATTACAGTAAATCCTGAGCAGATTATTATTGGTGCTGGAACTGAATATTTATATGGGCTTATCGTTCAGCTTCTTGGACGTGACCTTGCCTACGGACTTGAAAATCCAAGTTCCAGAAAAATCGTAAATATATACCGCTCATTAGGTGTCAAGGTCAACGCACTTGATATGGATGATGAAGGTGTAATACCTGACAGCATTGGACTTGCGAATTCCCAGATAATACAGATATCTCCGTCACACCATTTTCCTACTGGTATAGTTACATCTATAAGCAGAAGATATGGTCTGTTACAATGGGCTAACAACTCGCACGGCAGATACATAATAGAGGACGACTACGACAGTGAATTCCGACTTCAGGGAAAGCCAATACCATCACTCTTTTCAATCGATGCCACAGACAAGGTAATATATTTTAATACATTTACAAAAAGCCTTGCCTCAACTATAAGAATCAGTTACATGGTTCTTCCTGTGCCACTCCTTGAACGCTTCAAACAGCAGCTTGGCTTCTATGCCTGTACAGTATCTAACTTTGAACAATATACTCTGGCACATTTTATTGAAGACGGCTTTCTTGATAAACACATTAACCGTATGCGCAATCACTACCGTGACATAAGGGATAATCTTATAGGTCTGCTTATGAAAAGCAGTATCAAAGACCGTATTAATATATACGAGGAAAATTCGGGACTGCATTTTCTCCTAAAATACGACACAGAATTAACTGATGAACAGTTAAAGCAAAAAGCCAGCAAGAAAGGACTCCTCATATCATTTCTTTCTGACTATATAACTGGCAACAGCTATTCACCTGATGATTATTCGCATATAGCAATTGTCAACTACTCTGGAATATCTATGGACGATGTCGCTATTACGGCAAAATTGCTTGAGGAAATATGCTTATAAATAATTACTTAATGCAATACATATTGGTGGAAAAAATCTAATAATAATAAATATTCTCTTATAAAAATAATGGTGTCACACGAATGAACTATTCACTGCCTTACTAACATTAAATAATTCATTTTATGTGACACCTTGTTATTATTCAGAATAAAACCTATAACATCCACGTCCCGATTTCTTGGCTTCATATAACGCTTTATCTGCACACTGGTACATATTATAATAATGCAAACCACAATTAACAGATAAGCTTATTCCCATACTTACGCTTATCTTATAACCATCGTACTCATCTGTTACATAATTAAATATTCTCTTCACGATATCTTCGATATTATCGCTGTCTTTATATTCAATATATACAACGAACTCATCGCCTCCATACCTTATCGCTATATCCTGATCTTCCCTTGTACATTCTGCTAATCTCTTGGCAACATATTGTATAACACAGTCGCCAAAATAATGACCATATGTATCATTAACTAATTTAAACGAGTCTATATCAAATATAACAAATGCCGAATACATATGGGCGCTGTTATCAATCCTGCTCTTTATAAGCAATTCTCCAGTAACGTGATTATAAAGACCTGTAAGCAGGTCAAGTGATGCCTGCTTTTCCAGACGTTGTTTCAAATATTCCTGTCTATATCTTTCTGTAACATTTCTTAAGCTTATAATTCCTAAAATATCATCTGTAAGCTTGTCCTTTGACAGATATATAGACTTATCAATCCACATCTCCGTATCCTGTGTATCCATTGTCCTGTAATCAATAGATACAATAGTATTACCATTATTAAATAGTTCAATAATCTTCTTTGACGTTGCAAGCTTTAAATAATCTTCAATTGTATCCTTGGAAACCCTTTTCTGCCACCTTCTGCAATATTCATCATAAGAACTAGATGTACTAATACCTACTGTATCGAGTGCGCTATACATTTTATTATTCTTTCGCTGATATATGCCATTTTCTATTGTATCTTTTGAAAAATTAACCTGATACATAACAATTGACTCTGACATAAGTGCGTCTTTATACTGCTCTGTTGTCTGCAAAAGCTTTCTAAGTTCAGCATTTTTACGCTTTATTATCTCATAATATTCATATCTGTGTGATACATCACGTTCTGTCACTGTTATCTGGTTAAATGTCTTATCATACATAAGTGTCACTAATATCCACTTATATTTACCATCATACATAAGTCTTACATCAAGCTTTTTCTTAAATTCATCGTTACTGCCAAAGCCTTTAACTGCCTCTACTGATATTAAATCTAACAGCCTGCCTCTGTCCTTATAATGACATCTGTCAACCATTCTCTGAACCCACTGTTCTAACTCTACATTACCGTCTTTCTTAAACTTATTACCCCTATTATAAATACACAGAACACTATCATTATCAATATCAATCTGATAAATCCCCTCATATTGGGTTGACAGCATTGTAAGTATTCTGTCTTCCAGCTCTAAATCATTCTCCATTGAAGTTCTCCATTCCAGCACTGTACACCAACAGCACTTGTTTAACTTGCAAAAAACAAGCTTTTATTCTTCATTATTATTCGACCATTTTCTACGAAACTCTTAATTGAATATACAATATCACATATTGGAGAAAATGTCACGCTGGCATTTAATGTTTTAATGGGACTTACTATAGAATTTTATAACATTAAATTTCCTATTATATAAAAACTGCCGCCAGTGTAATACTGACGGCAGTAATAATACCTTATTAATCTATTGATTAATATAAGCTATCCAATTAACTGTACCATTAATTCTGATACTGTATACTACTCATATACCAGCTTATGATTAACCGAAGTATCTCTTTAAAAGACCTTCAAATGCCTTACCATGTCTAGCCTCATCCCTAGCCATCTCATGAACTGTGTCGTGGATTGCATCAAGATTAGCAGCCTTAGCTCTCTTAGCAAGGTCAACCTTACCTGCTGTAGCTCCATTTTCAGCTTCTACTCTCATCTCAAGGTTCTTCTTTGTGCTGTCTGTTACAACTTCACCGAGAAGCTCTGCGAACTTAGCTGCGTGTTCAGCTTCTTCCCAAGCTGCCTTTTCATAGTAAAGACCTACTTCTGGATAACCTTCTCTGTGAGCAACTCTAGCCATAGCAAGATACATACCAACTTCTGAACATTCTCCATTGAAGTTAGCTCTTAAATCTTCAATAATATCTTCGCTTACTCCCTTAGCAACTCCTACAACGTGCTCAGCAGCCCATACCTTGTCATCTCCCTGAGCTAAGAACTTGTCTGCTGGTGCCTTACATACTGGACAGACATAATCTGCTGGAAGTGACTCTCCTTCATAAACATAACCGCATACTGTACATACATACTTCATAATCTTAATCTCCTTTTCTTGTTTAATTTATTAAAAATAGTAATTATTACTGTTTGTGAGTTTAATATAACACTGTTTATTTCCTTTGTCAAGCAAAATAGTAATAATTCCTATTAATATTTTTACTTATCTATACACTCAGGACATTCTCCATAGAAAAATGTCACATTTCCCCGGATTGTACCATCAAAATTCTTTGCCGCCGCTTCATTAAAATTCTTCTCAACTTCCCTTGAGTCAAAGTTCAAATCCATAACTTTGCCACAATTCACACATTGAAAATGGTAATGTGGGTTCACGTTGCCATCAAAATGCACCGAACCATCACTACACGGCACTTTCATAGCCATTCCATTGTCTACAAGGAATGTAAGATTTCTGTATACAGTTCCAAGACTTATGTTAGGAAACTCTTTACTGACATTATCATACACAACCTCTGCCGTAGGGTGGTCTTTTCTTGACATCAAAAAGCTCCTGATTGCATCTCTTTGTCTGCTTCTTTTTACTGTTGCCATATTGTAACTCCTCTATTCAAATTACATTAAATTAATATTGTCATTATATACTGTTACTTGTTTAATATTTTATATGTACATAATATCCATTTGATAAATCACGCTCATTATTGGATTTAAATCAAAAATGATACACCAATAATAGTAACAACTACTAATATTAGTGTATCATTTTCTATCAAAAAGTCAACTTATTTTTACTATATTATTTTTATAATATTATTATGCAAGCTTTGTTTTTATTTATGCCTTCATCATTCCAGACATAATACAGCTTCCCTTTGCACCACACTCTTGTACTTCCTGCCTGCGGCTGCCATCTATGTTAATTCCACCAATGGCATATACTGGAATATTAACATTTTCGCATACTGCTTTCAGAAATTCCAGGCCTCTTGGTGGAACACCTCTTTTACAATCCGTACTATATATATGTCCTGCCGTAATGTATGAAGCACCAAGTTCTGCCGCTTCGACAGCTTCCTGAACGGAATGGATTGAACAACCTTTTATAGCTACATTACTATCTTTAAGCTGACTATGATATTTTCTTAGATTATCAATTGACAAATGTATAGCATTAATGCCAGTCTTTTCTGCCACTGCAACATAAGTATGCAATATCAGTCTTACGTTATATTTCTTACAGACCGAATACACATCTGCAGCAAGTGCAGCATATTCAGCATCACTTAGATCCTTCTCTCTTAGAATAACAGCTGCTGGATAAAGCTTGCATACTCTTTCTATCTGTTCTAAAAATGGTCTGTCACAAAGCCTGCGGTTAGTAATTGCAATCACGTCCTGCATAATTCCTAATCTCCTTAATCTTAATCAGCCACAGTATATATAGTCACTCATAACTGGCTGAAGTCCGATTTTTACAAGGTCATCATATACCTGCTTAACATCTCTTCCGTCTGATATTTCAAACTGCTCATCGCCTCTGTCTTTTTCTTCAATATCTTCTGAATGGCTTCCTATGCCCGTACTTACACCTGCTGATATTTTAGTTGCCGCTATATTCATAAGATTATCACGCACACGTGCACACTCTCTTGTAGATACTGTTATACTGGCAAATGGCATAAATAATCTGTATGCTGTTACGACCTGCAATAACTGTGCTTCGTGTACATCTTTAGGATTAATTCTGTCATTATTGATTATTGGACGTAATCTTGGACAAGAAAATGCTATCTCTGCCTGTGGGTATTTGCGCTGTAATAAATATGCGTGCATACCTGTAGCAAAAGCATCTTTTCTGAAATCATCAAGTCCTAAAAGTGCAGCAAAACCAACTCCTCTCATACCTCCCTTTAATGCACGTTCCTGTGCATTAAGCCTGTATGGGAATACTCTCTTATGTCCTGCAAGATGAAGTGTCTCATATTTGTCTGAATTGTAGGTTTCCTGAAATACAGTTACATAGTCAGCACCACATTTATGAAGATAAGCATACTCATCTGAATTCATAGGATATACTTCAAGTCCAACAACCTTGAAATATTTTCTTGCTATTTTACAGGCTTCTCCTATGTATTCCACACTTGACATTTTCTTACTTTCACCTGTAAGAATAAGTATCTCCTGCAAGCCTGACCTTGCAATTGCTTCCATCTCTTCTTCTATTTCCTGTGCATTAAGTTTGGCTCTCTTAATCTTGTTGTGGCAGTTAAAACCACAGTATATACAGTAATTCTCGCAGTAATTAGCAATATATATAGGTGTAAAAAAGCATATAGAATTACCAAAATGTCTTTCTTTCTCATCCTTGGCTGCCTCTGCCATCTGTTCAAGATATGGAAGTGCAGCTGGTGATAAAAGAGCAGCAAAATCCTCTGGTGTCCTGTTGCTTTTATTGATAGCATTAAGAACATCCTTTGCTGTATATTTATCGTAGTCATAATTGTTCATAGCATCTATAACTTTTTGCTGTATATCTGACTCAAGTACTTCCATATCTGGAAGATATTCCATATGGTTAGTTCTGTTTTTCTTCAAATCTTCTCTTATTTCATCACTCAATATACTTTCATTGATGTGCATATCTTTGCTGTCGCTCATAATTATCCTCGTTTCTGTAATCTATTGCATTATTATTCGTGTATATAGCCCGTTAATGGAGATGATGCACTTGCACCGTCCTTCTTTACTCTTCCAAGGCCTGAAAGATAAGCTTCACGTCCTGCATTTATTGCATTCTTAAATGCTGATGCCATCGCTGGAATATCTCCTGCTGTCGCTATAGCTGTATTAGCCATCACCGCAGCTGCACCCATTTCCATAACTTCACATGCCTGTGATGGACGACCTATACCTGCATCTACAATAATTGGAAGGTCAATTTCGTCAATAAGTATCTGTATAAAATCTTTAGTGCATACACCTCTGTTAGAACCAATTGGTGCTGCAAGCGGCATAATACAGGCAGCTCCTGCATTCTGCATATCTCTTGCTGCATTAAGGTCTGGATACATATATGGCATTACTACAAAGCCTTCTTTGGCAAGTATCTCTGTTGCTTTAGCTGTTTCGTAGTTGTCTGGAAGAAGATATTTAGTATCTCTTATAACTTCTATCTTAACCATATCACTGTGGCATAATTCTCTTGAAAGTCTTGCAATTCTTACAGCTTCTTCTGCATTTCTTGCACCTGATGTGTTAGGGAGAAGCTTTACATTTTCTGGAATATAATCAAGAATATTGGCAATTCCGCCATCGTTGGCTCTTCTTAGTGCAAGTGTTACTATCTGTGCTTCTGCCTGTTTTACGGCGGCGTCTATTAATTCAAGGGAATATTTTCCTGAGCCTAAGATAAATCTTGATGTAAATTCGTATTTTCCTAATTTGAATGTGTCGTTGTTGTTCATTGTTTTGTCCTCTTTTCTTTTTGGTTATTTATTGGTAGGGGTGGTGGGGTGGGGTTAATGACGGAAGGTTATTGACCGCCGCCCATAAATGTAAGGATTTCTAAGGTGTCATCAGGTGACAGGGTTGTGGTGAGGTAGGAGTCTTTCGGGATTATGACCTCGTTGAGTTCGACTACTACATGAATTGGGTTGTAGTTGTGGGTGGTGAGGAAGGTGGTGATTGTGGTTGATGTAGGGATTTGGGTGGGTTTGCCGTTGAATTTTATTGTTATCATTGCTGGTCCTTCTTTCTTTGGGGATTGAGAGAGTGAATTTTTTTTGGAGGACGGACGACATTTGGAAGCCTTGCTTCCTCTGTCTGGGAGTTGCTGACTGAGGGAGGGGGAATTAGCCTTGTCGGACGACATTTGGAAGCTTTGCTTCCTCTGTCTGCGGGTCGCTGACGTGGGAGGGGGAATTAGCTTTGTCGGACGACATTTGGAAGCTTTGCTTCCTCTGTCTGCGGGTCGCTGACGTGG
>OGMT01000689.1_pt1 | contig 22238 bp, 18 predicted proteins | sample 1573271 | NCBI WGS metagenome assembly OGMT01 (sample SAMEA2582000, study PRJEB24529) | metagenome | biome: Human gut stool | place: China | collected 2011 | reverse complement strand
TTCCGTAAATAGATGCCTCTTTATGCGCTTTCTTTGCCCACTGTCCGGTAATGATATAATCTGCCACACGATTCTTCATCAGGTTCATAGGAACCATGGCGAACTGGGTAGAACCGCCACCCTGAAGGAAAAGCACCTTATAATTTTCCGGAATGTGCAAGAGATCGCGCAGATCTGATTCAGCATCTTCAATAATGGTCTCATATGACTTAGATCGATGACTCATCTCCATTACTGACATTCCTGTACCTCTGTAGTCCAGCATTTCTGCTGCTGCTTCGTTCAGGACTTCTTCCGGTAAAACTGCCGAGTGCGCTGATTTTCTTTGTGGCGATGATATAATTCTTTTTCATGAAGCTGTCTCCCTGCGTGAACACGGGGAGTACATCCCGGTAGAATTGTATGCTCAGTAATACAATCAGCATGCCGAAGAGGTTGGCGAGGAAAAAGCCGGTCAACTGGCCTATACTGATATGTTGGCGGAGAAGTTTCCAAACAAGTCTGTTCATGGTGCGGATAATGGTTTATGCGTTATAGGCGGAAGGTTTCATCGTATTCGAGCTCCAGGTGTTTCCCGATGGATGTGACAATAATGCCTGCTCCCTGCTTGCCCGCCTCTTCCATGAGCAACCGGCTCATTATAGCACTGTTGTCGTTGTCCAGGTGGCTGATGGGTTCGTCCAGGAAGATAAAGTCGAACGGCTGGCAAAGGCTGCGGATAAAAGCGACGCGTTGCTGCTGCCCGAAGGAAAGCTTGCCGGCTCTTTCGTCGGTTTTGTCGGGAATGCCGGTTGCTTCGAAAAGGGCGAGAATTTCTTTTTTCTTCTTATGGTTGGTCAGGCGGTTCTTTAACAAGACGTTCTCAAGAGCGGTCAGCTCGGGGAAGATACGCAGTTCCTGGAAAAGGATGCTGAGCGAATGTTTCCTTACATCTGCCCATTCGCCGACGGAGAATGAGCGGATGTTGCGTCCGTCGAAACTGATGATGCCCTGATAGTCGCGCCGATACCCGTAGATATAGCTGCACAGGGAGGATTTTCCGGTGCCGGAGGAAGCCTCTATCAGATAGCGCTTTCCTTTGTCGAACACGATGTCCTGATGCCACACCTGTGAAATGACGGTGTCACGGCCGGCAAAGACCTGGGGCAGGGTATGCTGTAAATGAATGTGGTCCATTACTTATGATTTACAAATTACGCATTGCGTGCTGAATATGAATCGCTGAATGCCGGCTGCCGGTTACATCCCTATGAACAACTTGGCAAAGTCGGTAAGCTGTTTCAGGGCGTTCTCGTTCTTTTCGTTCAGAACGACCGTAAAGTTGGTCCGGTTCTTGTCTCCCCGCAGGTTCAGCTCTTCTATTTTCATAATCAGTTGATAGAGGATGTTGACTTCCGGTTCGTTCGGAGCATATTCCATAAGCACCCGCAGGTTGCTTAAAGTAAGCAATTCGTTGCTGGTCAATGAAATGTTGAAGGCTCGTCCGTGCATCATGTTCAGCATGGCCTGTTGCAGCTCCCGCGAATTTTGAGGGTGGAAAGGCTGGTTGCTTTCTTTGGTATTTCCTTTGAAATCGGCGTTTTGCAGGGTAGCGTATATACGTCCGTTTTCAAACAGGACATAACCCAACAGTTGCGTGCCGTGCGGCCAGGTCAGTACACCGCGAACGTCCATGGGGAGGGCATCGGGAGTTGCCAGCAGGCGTATGTCTCCTTTTTGCTGCATCATCGGGGTGAAGTATTTGCCGGTGCGGATGCTTTTGTCGGCAGGTTGTTGCATGAGGGCGGTGATGGCGGGTTGCAGCTTCTTCAACTGTTCCGTACTGCCGCCGTAAACTCCCAGCAGAGTGCCGTCGTTGTAGGCAAGCAGTATTCCTGCGTCTTTTATTTCAACGCTCCGGTAACCGCCGGCCTCGACCGGAGCGGTGCACAACTGTTCCTGGGCAAGCAGCCGGAGCATGGCTTCGAACTTCTTTAAATCGGCAATTTTCAGGGTGATTGCCGTGTTGTGCAGCGTAGGGGCTTCGAATACGTAGAGCGGGGCGTTCCAGTCTATCCCGCTTTCGGCAGGGTCTTTCAGAAGAGTTTCCGCTTCTTGTTTCAGGTTGGCGCTCCCGCCTTCAAGGAGCAGCCCCAGGAACTTCTGCAAGGTGGCCCGGCTGTCTGAGGTATTCAATCCGGCTTTATCGACGATGCTTTTTAGGTCGAGTGCCGCCACTTCCGTGGCATTGGCGGGGATTACATGCGTGTATTCTGTTTTTTGCCCGGTTTCGCTGCATGAGCTCAGGCATAGCACTGTTAATAAAACCGGCAGCAAATAGAAGGAAATACTCTTTCTCATATCGTATTATTGGTTTTGTAGATTCAATATGTGGCAGGCTACGAGTGCCGCCGTTTCAGTGCGCAGTCGGGAACGGCCGAGGCTGATGGGCTCGAATCCGTTTTCAATGGCCTGTTTCACCTCTTCTTCACTGAAGTCGCCTTCCGGTCCGATAAGCACCAGCGCGTCTTCTCCTTTACGGACAACATCTTTCAATAAAGGTTTTTCTCCTTCGTAACAATGCGCGATGAATTTACGGCCTTCGAAAGGCTGGCTGATGAACCGGTTGAAGTCGGTCATTCCGTTCAGGCGGGGCAGGCGTGCTTTCAGCGACTGCTTGATGGCGGATACCAGTATCTTGGCAATGCGCTCCGTTTTGATTATTTTACGTTCGGAAAAACGGCAGTTCAGGAAAGTCAGTTCGTCAAAGCCTATTTCGGTGGCTTTCTCTGCAAACCATTCCGTGCGGTCCATATTCTTGGTGGGAGCCATTGCAATGTGCAGGTGTCCGCTCCATAAAGGCGCTTGGGGGATGGTTTCAAGTATGTTGACAAGGCAACGCTTGGTCGTGGCGGTACTGATTTCCGTACGGTAGAAGTTGCCTTTGCCGTCGGTCAGCGTTACCTCGTCGCCTGTTTGCAGCCGCAGTACGCGGACTGCGTGAGCGGCTTCTTCTTCGGGCAGTTCGGCTTGCGATTGTATGTCGGGGGTGTAGAATACGTGCATGATTGTTTATGGTTTCTTATGCTGGTTGATAATATCCCTTAGTTGTGCAGCCCGTTCGTAGTCTTCTGCGTCTATGGCGTTTTGAAGGGCTTCCTTTAATTGTTTCAGGGTCTTTTTCTGTGTAGCGGCATCTGCGGCGGCATCATCCGTCTGTTGGGTGGGAGTGATGCTGTGCTCTGTTTTCAGGCATTCGGCTTCTAAAATATCATCGTATATGAAAATGGGGGCATCCATGCGCAAGGCGAGGGCCACGGCATCGCTGGTACGTGCGTCGATGCGCAGGATGGTCTCTTCCGTTTTCATATAGAGGTAAGAATAGAAAACACCGTTGTCCACTTTGTAAATAAGCACGCGCAGCAAGGTTGCCCCCAGTACCTTGAGAACTGAGGCAAACAGCGTATGCGTCAGCGGCCGGGGAGGAACGATGCCTCTCATTTCAATCATCATGGATTGTGCCTCGGCACTGCCTATGATAACCGGCAGTTGCCGCATGCCGTTTATCTCGCCCAGCACCATGGCATAAGCGCCGGCCTGTGCCTGGCTGTTTGAGATATTCAATACTTGCAGCTCAATCTTTTTTTTGTTCATCGGCTGTAGTTACTTTAAATCTTCCGGATGGTGTTTGTACTTGAATACGATGGCAAACACCACTGCTACGGTCAGCGCGTAGATTGCAAATACGTACCATGCTGATTGCCATTGCGCTATCTGCGGGACATTGCTGTTGAAATCTACAAAGTGATTCACTACCGCCTGTGCACCCAGTGTGCCGATAGTGGCACCGAAACCGTTTGTCATGATAACGAACAGTCCCTGTGCGCTGGAACGGATGCCCCGGTCGGTCTCTCTGTCAACAAACAGCGAACCGGATATGTTGAAGAAATCGAATGCCACACCGTACACAATCATGGAAAGTACAAACATCCATACGCCGCTTCCGGGATTGCCCATGCCGAAGAGCCCGAAGCGCAATACCCATGCCAGCATGGCAATCAGCATCACCTGCTTGATGCCGAAGCGTTTCAGGAAGAAAGGTATCAGCAGGATGCAGAGTGTTTCGGATATTTGCGACAGCGAAATCAGGATGTTGGCATGTTGCACTCCGAAAGTGCCGGCATATTCGGGAATACTGCCGAAACTGCTGATGTAGGGATTGGCAAATCCGTTGGTAATCTGCAAGGAAACGCCCAGCAGCATGGAGAAAATGAAGAAAACAGCCATTTTCTTCTGCTTGAATAGCGTAAAGGCGCGTAAGCCCAGTGCCTCTACCAATGATTTGGCATTGTCGCCCTTGCTGGTGGGGCATTCCGGCAGGGTCAGCGCATATACGCCATACGCTACTCCGATGATGGCGCAGGCAAAGAACTGCCCGTAATTATTTTGCAGTCCGAGCAGGTCCACCACCCACATGGAGCAGATGAATCCGATTGTGCCGAAAATACGTATGGGAGGGAATGTCCTGATGGTATCCAGTCCGGCTTTGTCGAGTGCGGTGTAGGCCACGGAGTTCGACAATGCCAATGTAGGCATATAGAAAGCAACGCTTAACGAGTAAAGTGTGAACAGGGTTCCGAAATCTACCTCCGCACCTTTCGTCATGCCGTAGTATCCGGCTGCGGCCATGAACAGGGCTGCGGTGAAGTGACTGAAGCTTAACAGCTTTTGTGCCGGTATCCAGCGGTCGGCAATGATGCCGAGAACGGCAGGCATAAACAACGATACGATTCCCTGCATGGCGTAAAACATACCGATGTGCTCGTGCAGGCCTACGTTTACCAGGTAACTGCCCATTGATGTGAGGTATGCTCCCCACACGGCAAACTGTAGGAAATTCATAATGATTAAGCGAATCTTGATGCTCATAATGCTTTCTATAAATTAACGTGTCTTTCGAAGTTGAACTAATTAATAAAACGCAAATGTAGACAAATTATCGGAAAAGGCGATGTATAAAGCATCAAAAAAAGGGAAGGCGGGAGGTATAAAAAAAAGAAGGCTATCTATCCCAGACAGCCAATCTTTATTAACCTTAAATCTAATACCATGAAAAACACGGTGCAAAGATAAAGGGATTTATGTTATAAAACATAATGTTTTGCTTATTTTCTTTAGTATATTAACAATGTTTAGTACATAAAGGGCTTTTTCTGTCTTTCCTGTACAGAAGCCGGTTCCTGCTTATTCCACGTATAGCACAAGTCCTTTCAGGTATTCGCCTTCGGGGTGATAGATGCTTACCGGGTGGTCGGCGGGCTGCGTCAACTGGTGCAGGATGCGCACGCTGCGGCCGGACATGGCAGCGGCGGTGAATACGGCAGTGCGGAAATTCTCTTTGCTGACAGCCTGCGAACAGGAGAATGTGAAAAGTATGCCTCCCGGTTTGATTTTCTCGAAAGCTTTGACGTTGAGTTTCCGATAGCCTTGCAGGGCGTTGCGCAGGGCATCGCGGTGCTTGGCAAATGCCGGCGGGTCCAGAATGATAAGGTCGTATTGGTCGCCCATGCGGTCAAGGTATTTAAAGGCATCCTCTGCATAGGCTGCATGACGGTTGTCGCCGGGAAAGTTCAATTCGATATTCTTGTTGGTCAGGTCGATGGCTTTGGCCGAGCTGTCTACGGAATGTACCAGTGTGGCATTGCCGCGCATGGCGTAAACCGAAAAACCGCCGGTATAGCAGAACATGTTCAGCACACTGCGGCCGTTGGCATAGCGTTCCAGCAGTGAACGGTTCTCGCGCTGGTCTACAAAGAAACCGGTTTTCTGGCCTTTCAGCCAGTCGATATGGAATTTCAGACCGTATTCCATGGCGATGTTATCCGCGCTTCCCCCTTTCAGGAAACCGTTTTCAGGATAGAGGTCGGCTTTGAAGGGAAGTGTCGTTTCGGATTTATAGTATATATTGTCTATTTGGTCGCCCATCACCTCGGTCAGTGCATCGGCTATCGCCATGCGGTCGAGGTGCATACCGGCGGAATGTGCCTGCATCACGGCTGTGCGGGCATAGATGTCAATCACGAGCCCCGGCAGGTTGTCGCCCTCGCCGTGTACCAGACGGTAAGTGTTGTTAGTGGGATTTCCGGCTATGCCGATGCTGCGTCGCATATCGTAAGCTATGCTGAGTTTACGTTTCCAGAAGCCGGCATCGATAGCTTCGTCCCGGCAGAAGCTAAGTACACGGACGGCAATGCTGCCGATTTGGAAATGTCCTTTGGCTATGAACTCTTTCTTGGATGTATAGATTTCAACAACTTCCCCTTCCTCCGGCTCTCCGTCGAAATGTGCGATGGCACCTGAAAACACCCAGGGGTGAAAACGTTTTAATGATTCTTCCTTACCTGGCTTTAGATATACTTTATACATAATTATAATTAAGATGTGGTAACGTTATAATGTGGTTGTGTGGCAACTTTCTTCGATTGCCAGTTCAAAATCACCGGTACGCTTCAGCTCCTGCAGCCGGTTGTATATGTTCAGGCAGGCCCATGCGTCGGTAGCTGCGTATTGTTGTTGGGACGGTGTCAGCACATCGGCTTCCCAGTTGGACAGGCGCTGGCTCTTTGAAATCTTTTCTCCGAAAAGGATGGCGTATATCTTTTGAAGGCTTCTGTCCTGAATGCCGAACGTGCGGACATATTCCTGCAGCTCGATGCAGCCGCGCTGTTCAAACGGAGCACGTTTGTGCAGCATCATGAAGTCGTCGCGCAGGGAGAGGCCGACTTTGGTTACGGCGGGGGTTTCGAGCAACGTGATAACCGGAAGGGTGAGTCCGGTGAGATTGAGGCGGAAAAGGAAACAATGCTCTTCCGACGAAATCTGCAATAAAGCCACCTTATGCGACTGCCCTTTGGTGAATGACGGACGCGTTTCGCTGTCGATACCCAGTATGGAGCATTTTTTCAGATAAGCCACAGCACGCTCTGCCTCTTGAGGAGTCTGGACAACATGTATCTGTCCGGGGAAGACGGCTTTCGGCATGTCCTTTACTTCTTCTTTATTTATACTTCTTCTGATAATCATAGCTTAAAGTTTATTCATCTTCCTCCGCTTCCTCATTTTCCTCTTCCTCATCCGGTTGGTTGTACTTCACATCGTGCAGGGCACGCAGGGTGTTCACCAGCTTTTGACCCCAGTATAGGGCGAAGTGTTCCTGGCAGGCGGCGAGTGAATCGTTCATCGTCTCGTTGAGTCCCAGCTGGAATACGAAGATAAAGTCTCTGATGTCCTGGTAGATGTCGGCCAGGTCCTCGGAAATGTTTTTGGTGATGGGCTGGTCGCTGTACTTCATATCCGATACAAATACATCCAGGTAATCGTCCTTTTCGGCAAGAATACCGGCCAGGTTCATGCGGAGTATTTCGTAAGTTTCCTCTGTTACGAATGTTTCGAGGGCTTCATCGCCTATCGTTTCGCATTTGGGAAGCATGGATGCCTTGAGATAAAGCAGGGGAAGTATCTTTAAGGATGTATCGACGAAGACGGAACGCTTCATGGTTTCCGTCTGTTCCAGAAACTTGCAGAACTCGGCAGCTACGGTTACGAATTCCACGACATTGCGGTCGAATATCACTTGACTTTCTTTTTTCATATCTTCTTGATTTGAAACGCAAAGGTACGAAAAAGGTTTGAAAGCATTACTGCATAAGCTTTTTTTTGTTACTTTTGCGTCATTGTACGGATATTAGCAGAATACATTATGGTCAAAAAAAATACAACCAAAGATACGGAACACTCTATCTCTTTTTTCGGAAAGGCAGCTGCTGTCTTAAAGAATGAAACCGTTCATTTTGTTGCCGGTCTGATACTGGTAATCTTTTCGGTTTATCTGCTGCTGGCCTTTTCGTCTTTCTTCTTTACGGGGGCGGCAGACCAGAGCATTATAGATTCGGGTAATGCGCAGGAACTGATTTCCACGCATAACGGCGTGAAGAACTATGCCGGTTCGCGTGGGGCGCAGCTTGCCAGTTATTTGATAAACGATTGCTTCGGCATCTCTTCCTTTTTCATCTTGGTGTTTCTGGCTGTAGCCGGATTAAAGCTGATGCGTGTCCGCGTGGTACGTTTGTGGAAGTGGTTCATAGGATGCTCCCTGCTGCTGATTTGGTTTTCGATATTCTTCGGGTTCGTGTTTGTGGACCAATATAAGGACTCTTTCCTCTATCTGGGCGGCATGCACGGATATAATGTCAGCAACTGGCTGGTGTCTCAAGTGGGAGTGCCGGGGTTGTGGATGATACTGCTGGTTACTGCTATATGCTTCCTTATTTATCTGAGTGCACGTACCGTTATCTGGTTGAGAAAACTTTTCAGTCTCAGTTTCCTGAAACATAAAGAAAAGGCGGAACGCAAATCCGGTGAAACTCCGGAAGAGTTTACAGATTCCTGGACTGTAAAGGGGAAGAAATCGCCGGTAATGGCGGAAACGGCTTCTGATGCGGGAAGAGAAGAAGAAACGAAGGCTCCGGAAGAAGCCGGAAAAGAAGAGAAGGATGAGGATGCTCATGAGATAATGCTCGACTTGGGAGATGCCGCAACGCATAAAGCTTCACTTGCCAAAGAAAAAGAAGAAGACGAAGTGCTTATGACGATTGAGACTCCGCCGTCCGATACCGTTTCCACTATTCCGGCATCGGGACGGCAAGAGGAAAAAGGTCCTGTCTTTGAGGTGGAGACAGTGGAGGATGAAGAGTATCGCGGTCCGGAAATAGAGCCGTATAACCCTTGTCTTGACTTGGAAAACTATCATTATCCGACCATTGACCTGATGAAGCATTATGACAATGCCGAACCGACCATCGATATGGCAGAACAGAATGCCAATAAGGATAAGATTATCAATACGCTGCGCAGCTTCGGTATCGAAATCAGTACCATTAAAGCTACGGTGGGCCCTACGGTGACGCTGTATGAGATTACGCCGGAACAGGGTGTCCGTATCTCCAAGATACGCGGTCTGGAAGATGATATCGCACTCAGCCTTTCCGCGCTGGGCATCCGTATCATTGCTCCGATACCGGGAAAGGGAACAATCGGTATTGAAGTGCCTAATTCCAATCCGAAGATTGTCTCGGGCCAGAGCATCATCGGCAGTAAGAAGTTTCAGGAGTCTACGTATGATCTGCCTATTGCATTGGGCAAGACCATTACCAATGAAGTCTTTATGGTGGATCTGTGCAAGATGCCTCATGTGCTTGTGGCCGGTGCTACCGGTCAGGGTAAGTCTGTCGGGTTGAATGCCATTATTACCTCTTTGTTGTATAAGAAGCATCCGGCGGAATTGAAGTTTGTATTGGTAGACCCGAAGAAAGTGGAATTCAGTATCTATTCAGTTATCGAACACCATTTCCTTGCCAAGCTTCCCGACGGTGAGGATGCCATTATAACGGACGTAACGAAGGTTGTCCAAACCCTGAATTCTATCTGTGTTGAGATGGATACCCGCTACGACTTGTTGAAAGCTGCACACGTGCGTAATATAAAGGAATATAACGAGAAGTTTATCAATCGCCGTCTGAATCCGGAAAAGGGACATAAGTTCATGCCGTATATCGTGGTGGTAATTGATGAGTTCGGTGATTTGATTATGACCGCCGGTAAAGATGTGGAATTGCCTATTGCGCGTATCGCCCAGTTGGCACGCGCCGTAGGTATACACATGATTATCGCTACGCAGCGTCCTACGACGAATATCATTACAGGTACGATCAAAGCCAACTTTCCGGCGCGTATCGCTTTTCGCGTATCGGCGATGGTGGATTCCCGTACTATCCTTGACAGGCCGGGAGCCAATCAACTTATTGGTCGCGGTGATATGCTGTTCTTGCAGGGAGCTGATCCTGTTCGTGTGCAGTGCGCATTTATCGACACGCCGGAGGTTGCAGAGATTACAAAGTTCATAGCCCGCCAGCAAGGCTATCCTACGGCTTTCTATCTGCCTGAATACGTAGACGAGAACGCAGGCAGCGATTTGGGGGATGTGGACATGGGCCGTCTTGACCCGTTGTTTGAAGATGCCGCCCAGCTGATTGTTTATCAGCAGCAGGGTTCCACTTCGCTCATCCAGCGTAAGTTTGCCATCGGGTATAATCGTGCGGGGCGCATAATGGATCAGTTGGAGAAAGCCGGGATAGTAGGCCCGGCACAAGGCAGTAAAGCGCGTGAGGTATTCTGTACGGACATAACGGACTTGGAGGCGCGTTTGAACAATTTGTAATAAACCACTGTTTAAATTATATGAAAATCAAAAGTCTTTTGTTTATTCTTGGGATGCTCTGTCTGGCTTTGCCGATGGTAGCGCAAGAACCGGATGCCAAAGATATACTTGACCGTACGGCGGATGCTTTTCGTAGGGAGGGAGGAGTGAAAATAGGATTCTCTGTTCGCGCGCCTGAGGGCAATTCAAACGGAACCATTTGCTTGAAAGACGATAAATTCCTATTGGAAACGGAAGGCATGAAAACGTGGTTTGACGGACGTACGCAATGGAGTTATCTAGCTTCCAGTGATGAGATTAATGTTTCCGAACCTACGCCGGAGGAATTGCAGAGTATCAATCCTTATTCATGGTTATCTCTCTACAATCAGGATTATAAGCTGAAGGTTGCCAAAATTGGCAATGCTTCGGACAATACAACCTATAAAGTGGTAATGACAGCCACCAAGCGAAGTCAGGACATTCAGTGTCTTATCTTGTATATAGAGAAAGGCTCTTTCCGCCCGTTGAGGCTTAGTATGGTTCAGAGAGGGAGCAAAGATGCGGTGGTAGTGTTCATAAATTCCTATCAAGCGGGAAAGAGTTACGATGACAGCCTGTTTGTGTTTGATAAGAGAGCTTTCCCTACGGCTGAGATAATTGATTTAAGATGATAAATGTAATTAATAATAAAGAGTATAATATGGAAGCAGAAAAAGTAAAGTGTTTGATCATAGGTTCCGGTCCTGCCGGATATACAGCTGCTATTTATGCAGCGCGCGCCAATCTTTCTCCGGTGCTTTATGAGGGGTTGCAACCCGGTGGGCAGTTGACTACCACCACCGATATAGAGAATTTCCCCGGTTATCCGGAAGGCATCAGCGGCACGCAGATGATGGACGATTTGCGCAGGCAGGCCGAGCGTTTCGGCACAGACTTGCGTTACGGTGTGGCTACGGCTGCTGATTTGAGCCGTTCTCCGTATAAGATAACCATTGATGAGGAAAAGGTTATCGAGGCGCAAACCATTATTATTGCAACCGGAGCTGCTGCCAAATACTTGGGACTGGAAGATGAGAAGAAGTATGCCGGTATGGGTGTCAGCGCTTGTGCCACCTGCGACGGTTTCTTTTATCGTAAGAAGGTCGTAGCGGTAGTTGGCGGAGGTGATACGGCTTGTGAGGAAGCCTCTTATCTGGCTGGCCTGGCAAGTAAAGTGTATTTGATTGTACGTAAACCATTCTTGCGTGCTTCCAAGATCATGCAGGAACGGGTGATGAAGGATGAGAAAATCGAAGTGCTGTTTGAACATAATGCGGTAGGGCTGTATGGGGATAACGGCGTGGAAGGCGTGCACTTGGTGAAACGTATGGGCGAATCGGATGAACAGCGTTATGATTTGGCAATCGACGGTTTCTTCCTGGCTATCGGTCATAAGCCTAATTCTGATATTTTCAAGCCTTATGTCGATACGGATGAAACAGGCTATATTCTGACAGAACCGGGCACTCCCCGTACAAAAGTTCCCGGGGTGTTTGCAGCGGGAGATGTTGCCGATCCTCATTATCGTCAGGCCATCACAGCAGCGGCTACGGGATGTATGGCAGCAATTGAAGCAGAAAGATTCTTGCTGAATTGAGAATAAAAAAAGAAAGCTGCGCGGCATAAGTGTTATATAACGAATGCCGCGCAGCTTTCTTTTTTTATTCTCAATTTAATAACTTCTTATCCTATTTTGCTTATTTTCTTTAGCTTTTCCTCATCAATAATTTTAATTTTCCTTCCGTCAATGGTAATCAGGCGTTCCGTCGCAAACTGCGAAAGGGTGCGGATGGCATTGGATGTCGTCATGTTGGAAAGGTTCGCCAAGTCCTCACGAGACAGATAAATACTTAATGTGGAGCCATCCTCTTCCAGGCCATAGCTTTCTTTGAGAAAAATGAGAGATTCTGCCAGTCGGCCGCGGATATGTTTTTGGGTGAGGTTTACAGTCCGTTCATCGGCAATGCCGAGGTCTATGGATAACTGTCTGATGAAGAACATCGCCAGTTCGTTGTTTTGCGACAACAGTGTCATGACGGCGGTCATCGGTATCAGGCAGACCAATGAGGGCTCGAATGCGCAAGCCGCTGTTACATAATCCGCTTTTGCGAAGTAGGGACGGTATCCGAAGTATTCAGTCGGTTTAATCATACGGATGATTTGGCTTCTTCCGCCTACACCATCTTTGTATATTTTGACTTTTCCGTTCAGCAGGCACATCAGGTTAGTGGGTGTCTCGCCTTCACAGTGAATAATCTCGTTCTTCTTGTAATTCTGAAGCGTAAAATGGTTAGCGAGAAACTCTCGCTGTTCTTCATTCAGGGGTGACCATATATCAGGGATCAACTCCGGAACATTAATATCGGATAAGTTTATTTTTACCATAAATGCTACAAAACTGTGTTGTACAGCACAAATGTAAAAAGAAAAAATTAAAAATGATACATTTGTGTCAAAAAAATGCAGGAAAGTGGCGGGCGGTAAGATAATGGAAGTTTATTTCATCGTAGGCCAATACAAAGTCTCACAGGGTTTTCTTCTTTATCATTTGGGGGCAGACGGCATAAGTGCATTACCTATGCGTAAGAATACCTATTATATATGAAAAGCAATAGGCTCTGCTCTTTTGTCTAAAGAAAACTCTGTGAGATTCTGTGTATTATATGGAGAAAACTACCCCATTATTTGGTGAACAACAGTTCCCTATACTTCGGCAACGGCCATATCTCATCATCTATTTCCATCTCAAGATTATCGATATGCTCACGAATACTTTCCAGATAGGGGCGCACTGTTTCTTCATACGCAAAGGCTTTGTCTTTGTAATTATTCATATGGTTGGCAACCTTGCGGGCTTCCGTCATTTCACGTACCTGCATTTTGATAGCCGTTACGCGGTGGGATATTTCGCGTATGAGTTCCTTGCGGTCGGCACTGAGCACTTCATACTCTTCCGGTGGGAAGATTTCCCGTAGTCCCCGCAAATTCTCCAGTAAGCGGTTCTGATAAATAACGGCAGTCGGGACAATGTGGTTAATGGCGAGATCACCTAACACGCGGCTTTCAATCTGTACCTTCATTGTGTATTTCTCCAACTCTACTTCGAGGCGGCAGGCCAATTCTGTTTCGTTGAAAATACGTTCTCCGATGAGTACCGAACGGGCCTGGTTGTCCATGTAGCGCATCAAGGCTTGCGGCACATGACAGATGTTTGTCAGTCCGCGGCTGGCAGCTTCTTGTTTCCATTGCTCTGAATATCCGTCTCCTTCAAAACGGATAGGTTCGGAAGCGATGATTGTTTCCTTTAGTATGCGGAAGATTGCCTCATCCTTGCCGACGCCTTCTTCCATGAGCTTTTCGATGGAAACTTTGAATTCGTTGAGTTGGCTTGCCATTGCAGCGTTGATGGCAATCATGGCTGCGGCACAGTTTGCGGATGAGCCGGCGGCGCGGAATTCGAAACGGTTACCGGTGAAGGCAAAGGGGGACGTTCGGTTGCGGTCCGTCGTATCTAATAGAATTTCGGGAATACGTCCGATGCCCAGTTTCAGAGTTGTCTTTTCTTCGGCGGTCATTTTGCTGTTGCTCACCTGGCGGGCTATCTCGTCGAGAATGGAGGATAGCTGCTTTCCCAGGAATATGGACAATATGGCAGGGGGGGCTTCATTGGCTCCCAGTCGGTAACTGTTTCCTGCGCTTGCAATGGATGCGCGGAGTAGGTCCTGATTTTTATATACCATCATCAGCACATTTACGAGGAAAGTAAGGAATAACATATTACCTTTCGGATTTTTCCCCGGAGCAAAAAGATTTATCCCCGTATCAGTGCAGAGCGACCAGTTGTTATGTTTGCCCGAACCGTTCACGCCGCTGTATGGCTTCTCGTGCAACAATACGGCAAAGTTGTGTTTGCGGGCGATACGTTTCATCAGGTCCATTACCAATTGGTTGTGGTCGTTGGCAAGGTTGGCGTTTTCAAATATGGGGGCCAGCTCAAACTGGTTGGGAGCCACTTCGTTATGACGTGTCTTGACGGGAATACCCAGCTTGTGACATTCTATTTCCAGTTCTTTCATAAAAGCCGTAACGCGGGGCGGAATAGAGCCGAAATAGTGGTCCTCCAGTTGCTGGTCTTTGGCGGAGGAGTGTCCCATTAGCGTGCGTCCTGTCAGGCATAAGTCAGGGCGTGCGTTGTAGAGCGCGGAGTCTACAAGGAAATATTCCTGTTCCCAGCCTAAGTTGGTATATACGCGTGTTATGTTCTTGTCGAAGAGTTGGCACACATCTGTTGCTGCCTTGTCCACTGCTGCAAGTGCTTTGAGTAAAGGTGTCTTGTAGTCCAGCGCTTCACCTGTGTAAGAAATGAAGATTGTCGGAATACACAAGGTAGTCTCTACGACGAAAGCCGGTGAGGAGACGTCCCATGCTGTATATCCGCGTGCTTCGAATGTGTTGCGGATACCGCCGTTTGGGAAAGAAGATGCGTCCGGTTCTTGTTGGATGAGCAATTTCCCGGAAAAGCGTTCGATGACATCCCCGTCTTCGCCGAATTCGATGAAACCGTCGTGTTTTTCGGCTGTGCCGTCCGTCAGAGGTTGGAACCAGTGCGTGTAGTGGGTGACATTCAGGGATTTTGCCCAGCTTTTCATGCCGTTTGCTATTAAATCGGCCATTTCCCGGCTAATGGGAGTACCTTTTTCAATAGCGTCTGTTACAGCCTTATAGGCTTCTTTCGGCAGGTATTCCTGCATCTTTTTGCGGTCGAAAACATGGCTGCCGTAATAATCGGACAACTTGTTTGAAGGGGTGATAACTTCAAGAGGACGACGGTTGGCGAGCTCTTGCAAAGCAAAAAATCTCATTTTTGACATATTTGTCTCTTCTTTTATTGGTTGCTGGGCGCAAAATTATATGTTTTTTCTGAATTACCCCCTATTTTTTAGGGGGTAATCTTGGAGTTTTATATGTTTTTTGCTGATATACCCCCTCGAAAGTAGGGGTTGATTGCTAAAATGTGTATTTTGTGCTCTCCTTCGCTTTCGGAAAATGAAAAAAGATTTTAGGTGGAAGTTATTACTTTTTTTCTATATTTGCTCCCACGTAAGAAGATATCGCGGTTGAAACATCTAATATGCATATGGATAGGAGTCTGTCTCTTGTGTGCAAGTTTGCAGAAGGCGGGTGCTACGGCTGTTCCTCAATCGTATGCGGAACAGAGGGCTTATGCAGATTCCATTATGGACAGGGTTATCTTCTTTGCTCCTTTTTATGAGCGTATTGTCGATGAATATAAGGCGGAGCTCTATATAAAAGGGTGGGCGAATATCCGGAAGAAGAATCACCTGCTTCGTTTTATCCCTTCCATGTTCCGTATCAAGAAAGGGGTGCGGGAGTATATGATGGAAACATATAGTGAGCTGCACTACACTGCCCCCGACATTTACGACCAGAAAGTGAAAGCAAGCGTAGGTACCACCTCTGAACTATGGGAGTTGGACGGCCGCTTGCTCGAATACTTCCACATCAACATCTATTCCTCCACCTTATTGTACGACAAACTTCTCTCCCCACTGGCCGCCAATGCGAAAAAGTACTATACCTATTATATAGATTCCATAATGGGCGAGGCGCACAATCGCGAATTCCGTATCCGGTTTATGCCGAAGAGCAAGAGTTTCCAACTTGTAGGCGGTTATATGATTGTGAGCGACAATGTGTGGAGCGTACGTGAAATACGCTTTTCCGGGCGTTCCGAGATGCTCCGTTTTAATAATCAGGTGAGAATGGGACAGGTGGGAAGCAAGGATGAGTTTCTGCCCGTACATTTTAATGTGGATGCGACTTTCCGTTTGCTTGGCAATGTGATAGACGGTAGCTATACGGCAGTGCTTGACTATAAAGATATTCATCAGAAAGATCCGGCAGCCGCAGCCGGGCGGAACAGGCTCAGGAGTAAATATGACTTGTCCGACTCCTATACACTGCTGACGGATACCAACGCTTACCAGCGTGATACGGCTTACTTCAATACTTTGCGCCCCATCCCGCTGACACCGCATGAACAGACTTTGTATGAAGATTTCTTTTTGCGTCGCGACACGCTTCTATATAAGAAAAAGCCGAAAAACAAAAGGCTGGAGTTTTGGGGACAGATAGGCGATGCGCTGGTAAGCAGGTACACAGTGGACTTTGCTAAAATGGGAAGTGTGCGTTGCTCGCCTCTTATCAATCCTTTGTTGCTGAGTTACAGTGGAAGCAACGGCTTCTCCTATCGTCAGGAGTTTAAGTATAACCGTCTGTTTACGGGCGACCGCCTGCTACGCGTCGTCCCTAAGCTGGGTTATAATTTCAAACGGAAGGAGTTTTATTGGTCGATCAATTCCGATTTCGATTATTGGCCCCGCAAGCGTGCCGCCTTGCATGTCAGTGTGGGTAATGGTAACCGTATTTACAGTAGTGATGTGCTGGAGGATTTGAAAGCCATCCCCGACAGTATCTTTGATTTTGACCAGATACATTTGGATTATTTCAAGGACTTGTATTTGCATATACGCCATAGCTGGGAGGTTGTTAATGGGCTTACTTTGGATGTAGGTCTCTCCTTGCATAGGCGTACGGAGGTGGAACGTTCCAAGTTTGTGCTGGTATATCCGGATGGACCAAGTGTCATGTCGACAGCCATGCCGCCGCTTTATCCGGGGTTCGATCCTTCGGTGCTGAAGAAGTTTCGCCATAGTTATAACAGTTTTGCTCCGCGTGTGCGTGTGACATGGACGCCCGGACAATATTACTATATGAGTGGTGACCGCAAAATCAATCTCTATTCCAAATATCCCACCGTATCGGTGGACTGGGAGCGCGGTCTCAGTGGAATTATGCACAGCACCGGAAAGTATGAGCGCATTGAAGTGGACTTCCAGCATAATATCCCGCTGGGATTGATGCGCGATATTTATTACCGTTTAGGTTGGGGAGCTTTTACGAACCAGAAGGAACTCTATTTTGTGGACTTTGCCAATCTGGCGCGTTCCAATCTTCCTGTCGGGTGGAATGATGAAATCGGAGGAGTGTTCCAGTTGCTCGACGGACGTTGGTACAACTCTTCGCGCGAATATGTCCGCGGACATTTTACGTATGAAGCTCCTTTTCTGCTGCTTCGTCATCTGAAAAAGTATACCCAATACGTGCTGAATGAGCGTCTGTATCTGAATGCGTTGGTTGTTCCTCACTTGAATCCTTATCTTGAAGTGGGCTATGGCATTGGTACGCATGTTTTCGACTTTGGTGTTTTTGCAAGCTTTGCCAACTGGAAGTATCAGGAGATGGGAGTCAAGTTTACGTTCGAGCTCTTCAATCGGTGAGCCGGAATAGGGAATTATAGGAATTTATGCTTTATCTTTGCCAATAAATTTTTTGATTATGGGAATTGTAATAGGTATAGACGTTGGTGGGAGTACCACTAAAATCGTAGGAATCAATAAAGGGCAGATACAGTCACCGATGTTTATTACGGCGACCGATCCGGTTACGTCTTTGTTTGGAGCGTTTGGCAAATACATTTATGATAATGGAATTCAGTTGTCTGATGTGGAACAGGTGATGCTGACCGGTGTAGGCAGCGCGTTTGTAGACAGTCCGCTTTACGGACTTCCCACCCGTAAGACCGACGAATTCATAGCCAACGGGCTGGGGGCTCGCCATGCTACGGACATCGACCAGCTGATAGTTGTCAGCATGGGGACGGGGACGTCTTTTGTGAAAATCAGCGGAGATGAAATTCAGCATATCGGTGGTATGGGCATCGGCGGAGGTACGTTGCAGGGACTTTCACGTCTGCTGCTCAAGACACACGATATCCACCGGGTGGCTGATTTGGCTGCAAAAGGTGATGTAACCCGCGTAAATCTGCAGATCGGTGATATCTGTAACAACGCATTACCCGATTTGCCGGTATCTGCCACCGCTTCCTTGTTCGGAAAGGCGGACAGCAATGCCTCTCAGGAAGACATAGCTTGCGGCATCATTTATACCGTACTCCAGACCATAGGCGGAGCGGCTGTGCTTTCCGCACTGAACAGTCCGGTGAGGGATTTCGTGCTGATAGGCAATCTCACTCAGTTGCCGCAATGCCGGGAAGTGTTCCCGAAAATGGAAAGCATTTATCATGTGCGCTTTCACATTCCACCTTATGCAGAATATCGTACGGCTATCGGGGCAGCTTTGGCATACATCAGAGAGAACTCATGATGTGTAATGGGGAATTTCTGCTATGTAATTAAGGTGAAAACTTTAGAAATCAGACCTGAATACCGGATATTTTCAGAGAGAACTTTTTGTCATTCAAGAAAATACTTCTATCTTTGCGCCCGATTTAAATATGAGTCAACATAAAGTCTCACTTAATTAACGAGTTAAACAATTTATTTATTAATGGAAAATTTAAAGAATGTAGCTCCTATTGAAGACTTCAACTGGGATGCTTATGAGAACGGCGAATCAGTAGCCAGTGCAAGCCACGAAGAACTGGAAAAGGCGTATGACAATACGTTGAACAAGGTTAACGACCGCGAGGTAGTTGATGGAACCGTAATCGCAATGAACAAGCGTGAAGTAGTTGTGAACATCGGTTACAAATCAGACGGTATCATTCCTTTGAATGAATTCCGTTACAATCCCGATCTGAAAGTAGGTGATACTGTAGAAGTATACATCGAAAATCAGGAAGACAAAAAAGGACAGTTGGTTCTGTCTCACCGCAAAGCTCGTGCTACCCGTTCTTGGGATCGCGTTAACGCTGCTTTGGAAAATGAAGAAATTATCAAGGGTTACATCAAGTGCCGCACTAAGGGTGGTATGATCGTTGACGTATTCGGTATTGAAGCATTCTTGCCGGGTTCTCAGATTGATGTGAAACCTATCCGTGACTACGATGTATTCGTAGGTAAGACTATGGAATTCAAGGTTGTTAAAATCAACCAGGAATTCAAGAACGTGGTTGTTTCTCACAAGGCTCTTATCGAAGCTGAACTGGAACAGCAGAAGAAAGAAATCATCAGCAAACTTGAAAAAGGTCAGGTACTGGAAGGTACTGTTAAGAATATCACATCTTACGGTGTATTCATCGACTTGGGCGGCGTAGACGGTTTGATCCACATCACAGACTTGTCTTGGGGCCGTGTAAGCGATCCTCGCGAAGTTGTTTCTTTGGATCAGAAGTTGAACGTTGTAATCTTGGACTTCGACGACGAAAAGAAACGTATCGCTCTTGGTTTGAAACAGTTGACTCCGCACCCATGGGATGCATTGGATCCTAACTTGAAGGTAGGTGATCACGTGAAGGGTAAAGTAGTCGTTATGGCTGACTACGGTGCATTCATCGAAATCGCTCCGGGCGTAGAAGGTTTGATCCACGTATCAGAAATGTCTTGGTCACAGCACCTGCGTTCTGCTCAGGACTTCATGAAAGTGGGCGACGAAGTAGAAGCTGTTATCTTGACTCTGGACCGCGAAGAACGCAAGATGTCTTTGGGTATCAAACAGCTGAAAGCAGATCCATGGGAAACTATCGAAGAAAAATATCCTGTAGGTTCTAAGCACGTTGCTAAAGTTCGCAACTTCACTAACTTCGGTGTATTCGTAGAAATCGAAGAAGGTGTTGACGGATTGATCCACATCTCTGACTTGTCTTGGACTAAGAAGATTAAACATCCTTCTGAATTCACTCAGATTGGTGCAGACATCGACGTAGTAGTTCTGGAAATCGACAAGGAAAACCGTCGTCTGAGCTTGGGTCACAAGCAGTTGGAAGACAATCCTTGGGATGTATTCGAAACAGTATTCACTGTAGGTTCTGTTCACGAAGGAACTATCATCGAAATGCTGGATAAGGGTGCCGTTGTAGCATTGCCTTACGGTGTAGAAGGTTTCGCAACTCCGAAACACCTGGTAAAAGAAGACGGTTCTCAGGCTCAGTTGGATGAAAAATTGCCGTTCAAGGTAATCGAATTCAACAAGGATGCAAAACGTATCATCGTTTCTCACAGCCGTATCTTCGAAGATGCTGCTAAGGCAGAAGAAAAGGCAGAAAAGAAAGCTTCTAAGAAAGCTTCTAAGAAAGAAGAAACTCCGATGATTCAGAACCAGGCAGCTTCAACTACTCTGGGTGACATCGATGCTTTGGCTGCATTGAAAGAACAGCTGGAAGGTAAGAAATAATTCTTTCTAAATAAAACTCAAAAAGGGATTGTACACTTGTACAGTCCCTTTTTTTTATCCTATATTTGCAACGTCAAATAACTTAAAAACCAAAAAACAATGATCAGACTAAACGTATTTATTCAAGTAGAGAAACAGAACTACGACCAGGTAGTAAACATAGCAAAAGAACTGGTAGCTGCCTCACAGAAAGATAACGGATGCGTAGCTTACGACCTCTTTCAGAGCACTACACGCCAGGATGTCCTGATGATTTGTGAAACATGGAAAGATGCGGCTTCTCTTGCAGCACACGAACAAGCTGCACATTTCACCACCCTGGTTCCAAAGATTCAGGAATTAGCCGCTATGAAACTGGAGAAATTTGAATTCTAACAAGAACTCAAGAACCCGTATGATACGAAAAAATCCCACCTGACTTCTAAAAGTCCCGGTGGGATTTTTTCATAAAGAAGTGAATCTTCTTCACTTCTATAAAGAATAATGAACGAACAAATCAAAGTTTAATTACCATTCCACGAACTTGCCGCGAGCCTTACGTTCTTTCAAAAGCTCTGCCAGACGCTTATTCTTTGAAGAAGCAATGAAACGACGTCCGAAGATATTCGGAATGGCAACCCCCAAAGCAATACACATAATCACAAGTCCGGAATTTACACCGCTTTCTATTGCTTTCATCAGAGGAGTTACTTGATCAATGCTCTGCACATTAATATTGATGATACCAAACAGCATACGATACATCAGTACTCCCGGAATCATCGGGATGACAGAAGGAATAGTCAGCACATGGTTGGGCACGTGGAACCAGTGAACTGCCTTAATGGCAATCAAGCTAACCAGCACGGCTCCCGAGAAAGAACCAATAACCAGTCCCATGTCCAAACCGATATTGTCTGTACTCGGTCCTAAGTTCACAAAGTTACGCGTACATACGGCAATAATACCTCCGATAGCTACTACCCACAACAAACGACGCTGTATGTTGAAAATCATCGAGAATCCCATGGCTGAAATAGCTGCAGCGATGGCATACTCCCAATACTGATGATGAGGAACCATACTGATGGTCGGGAAGAAGTTTTCAATATGGCAAAGTTTCACGGCAAATGCGATACCGAAAGCCATAGCAGCCACCATCAGCAAGGTATTCACCGCTCTGACAATACCTACCTGAATATAATTATCCAGCATATCGTCCACAAAGTTAATCAAAGGAACCCCAGGCACAATAAACAAGGCACAGGCAAGCAACGGATGCCAGGGAGTAGATGTCCATTCTGCAGGCAACAGAGTAGATGCCCACGCAATGATGGTAGCCACAAAGGCAGAAATAGCGATTCCCATGTAATGATTCAAACCAGACTCATTGCATACCTGACGCAAGCGCATACCCAATATGGCCGCAATTGATGCGTACAAGAATGCCACCCAGTCACAACCGAACTGAATACAGAATCCGCCACAGGCAAATCCGGCACCAATCGCCACCTGCCATGGGGTGTAATTACGTTTTTTCTTACGAATCTTTTCCAGTTCTTCTTCATACTGGTCGAGCGTGTAATCATTTTCAATCGCACGCCAGGAAAGCTTGCTGACTTCCGAAATGGCCGTCATATTCACTCCATGACCTTCAATTCGCTGGAATTTAGTAAAAGAATAGCCACCATCACTCACGTTCACCATCAACATGGTAAAACTGACGTTGATGTGAAGCTTCTCTTCGGGGATACCAAGATAAGCAGCC
>OGMT01000688.1_pt1 | contig 22259 bp, 16 predicted proteins | sample 1573271 | NCBI WGS metagenome assembly OGMT01 (sample SAMEA2582000, study PRJEB24529) | metagenome | biome: Human gut stool | place: China | collected 2011 | reverse complement strand
GCCTTTTTACCTTTTTCACAAAGGATTGGCGCGAATTATGGAAAATCCTTGGAACGCAAAGAAATTCCGATACCGGGGCAGCTGCCCCGGTATCGGAAATAGCGCTTATATCAGGAATATGTATTGCTTAGAAGAAGAACTCCTTGATCTGGCCGTACAGCACCAGCAGCATGGCCAGGGGGGTAATGTACTTGATGCAGATCCTGAACCAGCCGTAGGCTCCGAATTTCTGCCCCTCGCAGGTGGCCTCGGCGTGGACTACCTCGGGCCCGAGCTCCCAGCCGTACATAATGCTCATCAGCAGCGCGCCCAGAGGCATCAGAATGCCCTCGGCGATGCAGTCAAAGAAGTCCAGCCAGTCGGCGCTCCAGGTGGGCACCTCGTCGGAGGGATCCACACGCATGCCCAGAATGTCGGCCGGGGAGATACCGGCGTTGCCCAGAGCGTCCAGGCAGACGATGACGCACAGGATGCCGGCGCCGATGGCGCCGATGAGGGAGTAGAGCTTGCGCTTGTCGCCCTTGCCCTCGTCCCGGGCCTTATCCACAAAGTGGGCCACAACGGCCTCCAGCAGGGAGATGGAGGAGGAGACGGCGGCAAACACCACCAGCAGGTAGAACAGGATGCCGAAGATGGGACCTGCAGCGCCCATGCGGTCGAACACGTTCTGCATGGTGACGAACAGCAGGGAGGGGCCGCCCAGGTTGCCGGTGGGGTCCAGGGCGAAACGGCCGGGGATCACGCACAGACCGGCCATCAGGGCCACCAGGGTATCCATCACCACGATGATGATGGCGTTCTTCTGCAGGTTCTCCTTCTTATCCAGGTAGGAGCCGTAGGTGATCATGGCCGCCATGCCCAGGGACAGGGAGAAGAACATCTGGCCGCCTGCTGTGGATACTACAGAGAAGAAGTCAGGTGCTTCCTTGATGACGCCGTTGGCCAGAGCCCAGCCGGGGACAAACATATACTTCAGGCCATCTGACGCGCCCTCCAAGGTGCAGGAACGGATGATGCAGATCACCAGCATCACGAACAGAGCGGGCATACCCACGGAGCAGACCTTTTCGATACCGCCGCCGACGCCGCCCATAACGATGATCATGGTCAGGGCCACGAAGATCAGACCGTAGATCACGGCCTTCTGCGCAAGCTTTTCGTCCACGTAAGCCCGTGCCCGGTTGATTTTTTCCTTCGCCGGTTCGGAAATTCGCACCTGCTCGTTGTGTCTGGCCACCGCGATGACCTGCTCGATCGTCAGCTCCATGCCGTTGAGTTCAATCATGTCCTGTCCGCCTTTCACTCGATCTGCCGCACAGCGGCGGCTCTTCTATCTTACAAGTTGAACAGTTTGTTGTCAATACACCGCTTTCAAAATATATATTCTGCACAAAAGCGCAGTTTTTCCAGTCTCCGACCCAATTTGTTTTTATTCTTGATAATTCCGGCAAAACCGTGTATCGTATATATGATACTTTATAAAATCAGGAGAACGGTTCCATGAAAGACGGTTTTATCAAGGCCGCTGCCGGGACGATCGACGTCGTGGTCGCGGATGTGCAGTATAATACGGAGCAGATTTTGGCGCGGATGCGTGAGGCGGACGCGGCGGGCGTGAATCTGCTGACGCTGCCGGAGCTTTGCCTGACGGGCTACACGTGCGGCGATCTGTTTTTCTCCGACTGCCTGCTCGGCGCGGTCGAGCCTGCGCTGGCGCGGATCGTGGAGGCGTCGAAGGACCTCTACCCGGTCACGGCGGTCGGGCTTCCGCTTCGCTTCGGCGGAAAACTCTATAACTGCGCGGCAGTCGTCCACGCAGGACGGCTGCTCGGCGTGGTGCCGAAGACGCATCTGCCGAATTACGGCGAATTCTATGAGCTGCGGCAGTTTTCCTCCGCGAAAACGCTGGAGGAAAGGACGTATACGCTCCCGCTCTGCGGCCAGAGCGTGCCGTTTGGAACGGAGCTTCTGTTCTGCTGCTCCGGGATGCAGGACTACACCTTCGGCGTGGAGCTCTGCGAGGATCTGTGGGTTCCCTGCCCGCCGTCGACGCGGCTCTGCGCGGGCGGCGCGGCCATCATTCTGAATCTCTCCGCCTCCGACGAGGTGATCGGCAAGGCAGAGTACCGCCGGTCGCTGGTCGGCGCGACGTCGGCGCGGCTGGCCTGCGGCTATGTCTACTGCAGCGCGTCGCCGACGGAATCGACGCAGGACATGGTCTTCTCGCGGCACCATCTGATCGCGGAAAACGGGACGATCCTGGCAGAAAACGAGCCGTTTGCGGACGCTTCGCTGACGGTTTCCGAGATCGACGTGCAGCGGCTCATGCACGAGCGGCACCGCACGACGAGCTACGATTCCGTTCCCGGCCTTCAGCCGGTCGTTTTCGATCAACCGCTGCGCGAGACGGTTCTGACGCGGCGCATTGCGCCCAATCCGTTCGTCCCGCCGTATGACGAGCAGCTGCGCGCCCGCGCGGAGGCGATTCTGCGCATCCAGTCGCAGGGCCTGAAAAAGCGGGTGGAGCACACGCACGCGAAAACGGTCGTGCTCGGCATTTCCGGCGGACTGGACAGCACGCTGGCGCTGCTGGTGTGCGTGCGCGCGTTCGATCTGGCCGGACGCAGCCGGAAGGAGATCCAGTGCGTCACCATGCCGTGCTTCGGCACGACGAAGCGGACGAAGTCCAACGCGGTCAAGCTCTGCGAGGAGCTTGGCGTCAGCGTGCAGGAGGTCAATATCACAGCCTCCGTCCGGCAGCATTTCGCGGATATCGGCCATGACGAAGCCGTGCACGACGTCACCTATGAAAACTGTCAGGCGCGGGAGCGCACGCAGGTCCTGATGGACATCGCGAACCAGTCCGGCGGACTGGTCATCGGCACGGGTGATCTTTCTGAGCTTGCGCTCGGCTGGGCGACGTATAACGGCGACCATATGTCCATGTACGCGGTCAACTGCTCGGTTCCCAAAACGCTGGTGCGCTACATCGTGCAGTATGAGGCCGGGAGCAGCGCGCCCGCGCTGCGGGAGGTGCTGCTGGACATTCTTGATACGCCTGTTTCGCCGGAGCTTCTGCCCGCGGACGAAAACGGACAGATCGCGCAGAAGACAGAGGATCTCGTCGGCCCGTATGAGCTGCATGATTTCTTTCTGTACCATCTGCTGCGCTTCGGCTCACGGCCGCGCAAGCTGTTCCGGATGGCGAAATACGCGTATGGCGGCAGGTATCCGGACGACGTGATCCGGCACTGGCTGAAAACGTTCTGCCGCAGATTTTTTGCGCAGCAGTTCAAACGCTCGTGTCTGCCGGACGGACCAAAGGTAGGAACTGTGGCACTGTCTCCAAGAGGCGACTGGAGAATGCCGAGTGATGCGTGTGTAAATCTTTGGCTTGAAAATCTTGAAGAAGATTAAGAAATAAAATTTTGACGGTGATTTTATGAAATTGTTTATTACACGAGATGTATCTCCGTCCGATGTTTGTTTTCTGATTCGTGATGAATTGGGCAGGGATAAATATACTGCTGTTATGAAACGCAGAAAGAGAAGTATGCGTGGTGTTGTCAACAACATTGTGAGGCTTAATATTCTTGATGAGAATAAAAACCTTGTTGCAAGACTTCGACAGTTGCCCGTTGCAGGAGTAAATTCATTTACTCTAAAAACAGACAAAACAGCTGCAACCCTCGTGGTGCTTATGACCAACAATATGGTTCAATGCAGATTCTACGGCAATAATTGGAGAATTCTCGGTGATGTAATTTCAAAAAATTTCAGCATTGTTGATGTTGACAACGCACAGATATGCAATCACATCAAGCACCCTTTAGGATGCGAACTTGAAATTGCCGATGCGCAAAACGAATTGATATGTTTGATGACTGCCTTATGCGTCAATATGATAAATACAGTTGACAAGCGAGAGGTACAGGTTGTATAATCTATGTGCAGACAGTTCCCAATGCTAAAGCTATGTGAACTGCCACAGAGCAAGCAAATAACAGTGCAAACAGCGCAGATAAATATTAAAAATTGAAATTGTCAAAGCGACATCCTTTGATGTCGCTTTTTGCAAATTCAGCTTGCAACGCAAAATTTTGCGTTTAATATATTCTCAGGGAGGAATAAATATGGACAAATTATTAAAGCTTTTAAGTGAAAATTCCGGTTTTACAACAGCGGAAATAGCGGCAATGCTCGGCGAGCCTGAGGATTACATTAAGGCGCAGATTAAGGAATACGAAAATTCGGGGGTAATCAAGGGCTATCAGGCAGTCGTAAACTGGGATATGGTTGACGACAGCTATGTTGAGGCTTTAATCGAACTTCAGGTAACTCCCAAAAAGGAAACAGGCTTTGACGAAATGGCAGAACTCTGCATGGGTTTTGAAGAGGTTGAATCTCTCTATCTTATGGCAGGTACATATGACTTTGCTCTCATTGTACGAGGCGAGTCAATGCAGGATATCGCAATGTTTGTTGCCAAAAAGCTTTCTACAATTGACGGTGTGCTTTCAACGGGTACACACTTTATTATGCGTCGCTACAAGGACAGAGGAGCGTGCCTCTTCAGCGATGAAGAGAAGCGTGACGGGAGGCATTTAATTCTGTGATAGATTACAATAATTTTATTAATAAAAAGATTTCAACGGTAAAACCTTCGGGTATCCGTAAGTTTTTTGATATAGCTAACGAAATGGACGATGTCATTTCTCTGAGTATCGGCGAACCCGATTTTCAGACACCGTGGCACATCCGTGAAGAAGGTATTAACAGTCTGAAAAAAGGTAAGACATGGTATTCCCCGAACAGAGGCTTTGCCGAACTTCGTGAAGAAATTGCAGCTTACTACAAAAGAAGATTCGGTATTGAGTATGATGCCAAAAAGCAGACGCTTGTAACTGTCGGCGGCAGCGAAGCAATTGACCTTGTTTTCAGGACATTGCTTGATCCGGGTGATGAGGTTATCATTCCCGAACCTTCATTTGTTTGTTACGAACCGCTTACTGTGATGGCAGACGGCGTGCCTGTTATTATCAACACAAAAAACGAAGATAATTTCAGACTTAAAGCGTCAGACCTTCGTGCCGCAATTACTCCAAAGACAAAACTTCTTGTACTTCCGTTCCCGAACAATCCAACGGGTGCAATTATGGAGAGAAAAGACCTTGAAGAAATTGCAGAGGTTATCAGGGAACACAATCTATTTGTACTTTCCGACGAAATCTATTGCGAGCTTACATACGGCAATAAGAACCATGTTTCAATTGCTGAAATCGACGGTATGTATGAGCGCACCATTGTTGTAAACGGCTTTTCAAAATCATATGCCATGACAGGCTGGAGGCTTGGTTATGCACTCGGTCCTGTTCCTGTTATTGCTCAGATGACAAAGCTCCACCAGTACGGAATTATGTCTGCTCCTACAACCGCACAGTATGCCGCTATTGAGGCTTTGCGCAACGGTGACAGGGATGTAGAGATGATGCGTGGCGAGTATGATATGAGGAGAAGGCTTGTTGTGGACAGCTTTAACGCAATGGGACTCACCTGCTTTGAACCTTTGGGTGCATTCTATGTGTTCCCATGTATCAAAAGCACAGGTCTTACAAGTGAGGAATTCTGTACAAGACTTATTGTGGACAAGCATGTTGCCGTTGTTCCTGGTACTGCGTTCGGTGAATCGGGCGAAGGCTTTGTCCGTGTGTCATATTCATATTCTATCAAGCATCTTAAAATTGCGCTTGAAAGAATCAAAGAGTTTCTTGAAGAACTGAAAAAGGGTTAAAATATGGAAGTAAAAGTTCTTGCTCCTGCAAAAATAAATCTTTCTCTCGATGTTCTTTCAAAGAGAGCAGACGGTTATCACAATATTTCAACTGTTATGCAAGCCGTTGATTTGTATGATACAATCACAATCACAGACAATGAAAGCGGCACGGTGACAATTTCATGTAACTGTGAGGGCGTGCCTTGCGATGATTCAAACATTTGTGCAAAGGCGGCTTACAAATTCTTTGATTATTGCAAAACGGATGTCAAGGGCATTCATATCGACATTGACAAGAAAATTCCCACACAGGCAGGTCTTGCCGGCGGAAGCAGTGACGGTGCGGCTGTTATTTTAGGCTTGAACAATATGTTCGGAACAATGCTCAAGCCGGCAGAGATGAGAGAAATCGGTGAAAAAGTAGGTGCGGATGTGCCTTTCTGCCTTGAGGGCGGAACAAAGCTTTGCACGGGAATAGGTACTGCAATCAAAAAAGTTGCCTCTTTTCGTTGTGACAGCATTGTAATCTGCAAACCCGACACAGTCAGCGTGTCTACTGCCGATGCATACAAAAAGGTTGACGCACTCAATCCTCACGCCTGCTATACCGATGAAATGGTAAAGGCACTGTTCAGCAGAGATATGTTTATGATTTCAACAACAATCTTCAATGACTTTGAACTTGCTCTGCAAATTCCGGAAGTTAATGAAATCAAGGGTATTATGCTCAAATCAAAGGCAAGGGGAGCAGGTATGAGCGGTTCGGGTTCAGCCGTGTTCGGTGTGTTCACTTCATCACGAAGAGCAAAGAAGTGCTATGACAAGCTTTGTGAAAGCTACAAAGAAGTTTTTCTCTGCAAGCCCGTTTCAGACGGCTGTAAGGTGCTTTGATAAAATTTAATAATTTTGATTAAAATTACAATAACCTGTCCATACTTATTTCAAGAGAGGACAGGTTATTTTTATGAAAACAAATAAATCAATACTTTTAATCAAATCAGCAATAATTGCATTCGTACTTACAACACTCTATTCGGTAATTCCGTTTCAGGCGGTGTGTGCTGAAATCCCTAACAATGTTTTTCGTTTTCACATACTTGCAAATTCAGACACGGAAGAAGATCAGACTCTGAAACTCAAGGTGCGTGACAAGGTTCTTGAAAGGACAAAAATTCTTTTTGATACGGCAAATTCAAAGTCGGATGCCGAAGAATTTGTAAAAGCAAACCTTGAAACTATAGAAGAAATTGCACAAAATGAGGTGTACAAAAACGGCTATAACTATCCTGTAAAAGCTGAAATTGTCAATATGCACTTTGATACCCGCCATTACGAAAGCTACACTCTGCCTGCCGGAATGTACGACGCACTTCGCATAACAATCGGCAATGCAAAAGGTCATAATTGGTGGTGCGTAATGTACCCGTCAATCTGCATTTCAACGGCAGACGAGGGAAAAGACAGGGCAAAAGATGTTCTTTCGGATGATGAATACAGCTTAGTAACTGACGATAAGGTGGAATATAAATTTTTCATAGTAGAACTTTTTCAGAAAATTTTTGTTTAACAACTGCAAAGTTCTTTAAATAACCCATGGAATATGTTATTATTTGTACAGATATTTAAAATAAAATTACTTTGTTGTAAATTAAATTTATGGAAGTGATGAAATGTTGAGATTTATTCTCGGAAAAAGCGGCAGCGGAAAAAGTACCGAGACTTTAAAGATTGCAGGCGAACTTGCCGACAGCAATCTTCCTGTAATGCTGATTGTGCCTGACCAGAGCACATTTGAATGTGAAAAAACCTTGCTCGATGTGTTCGGTGCAAAAAAAGCCGAGAAAGTTCTTGTATTCGGTTTTTCAAGACTTTGCAAATATGTTTTTGAGTTGACTGGAAATTCAGCCGATAATGTTATTGACGAGGGTACAAGAGCCGTTGTAATGAGCCTTGCGCTTGAAGAACTTACCGAAAAACTCCGTCTGCTTTCATCAAAGGGCAACAAAAGCCTTGTTGATGTTATGCTGCAGACTGTTTCCGATTTGAAGAAAAGTTCGGTTACAAGCGATGAACTCAGAAGTGTGTCAATGCTTGTTGACGATGAAACCTTAAAGACAAAACTCAACGAAACCGCCCTCATAAGCGATACATTCGATGCTCTTGTCAGACAAAGCTATATTGATCCTATGGATGATTTGACAAGGCTTAATGATATTCTTTTAAATAATAATGTTCTTAGGGGTTATACGATAATCTTTGACGGATTTTCAGGCTTTACAATGCAACAGCTCAAGGTGGTACGAAGCCTTATTCGTGACTGTACCGCTACATATTTTACCCTTACTCTTGATCCCCTTACAGACGGTTCTGAGGAAGTTTTCGCAACCTCACAACAGACATATAAAATTCTCAAGGAATATGCAAAGCGTGACGGAGTTGATATTAAAGCTCCGATAAAGCTTACCGATTTGCACCGCTTTAAAAATGATAACCTTGCTTTGCTTGAACAGAATATTTTCAGACCGCACATTGAACCACTTGAAATTGTCCCCAAAAACATCTGCGTTTACAATGCCGTTGATATGTATGACGAGTGCGAATATGTTGCCGGTAAAATCAAGCACCTTGTTATAGAAAAAGGTTATCTCTACTCCGACATTTCCGTAATTTGTCACGATACAGAACCGTACAGAGGTGTTTTGTCCGAAATTCTTGAAAAATACGAAATCCCGTATTTCAGCGATGAACACGCAGATATTGATGTAAAACCCGTAATAAGGTTTGTAAATTCAATTTTCAGATGCCTTATTTACGATTTTGACAGAGAAGATGTGCTTGCACTTTTGAAATCGGGTTTAACTGAATTTTCTGTTGAAGAAATAAGCCTTTTTGAAAACTACCTTTTTGTATGGAATGTTTCAGGCTCGGCTTTTAAAAATAAATTTGTTCAGAATCCAAAGGGCTATTCTGACAGGTTTTCGGATTATGACAGAGAGGTTCTTGCAAAGGTTGAAAATCTGCGTGAATCAGTTATTGAACCGTTACTTCTTTTCAAAGAAAATGCAAAGGATAAAAACGGACTTGAAATTTCAAAGCTGTTTTATGCCCTTCTTGAAGAACTTAAAGTTCCCGATGCGTTACGCAGAATGTATGCGGAATTTGAACGCTCGTACGATAAATCGGTGGGTGCGGAGCAGATAAGAGTTTGGAATATGTTTATGGCTGTTCTTGACAAAACCGCCGCTGTAATCGGTACAAAAGCAATGACTGTAAAGCGTTATTACGAGCTTTTGAGCTTACAGATTAACGCAATGCAATTGTCCGATATTCCGAGAACAATAGATTGCGTAACGATAACAACCGCTCAAAGGGTGCGAATTTCTAAGCAGAAAGCGTCATTTCTCATTGGCTGTGTTGACGGAATTTTCCCGGCAATACCGCATACATCAGGCATATTCTCACCGTTTGAGTTAAAGATGCTTGCAATGAACGAAATTGAACTCGGTGATGATTTTGCCGCACGCAATAACCTTGAAACATTTATGGCATATTCCTGTATGACCTCTGCAAGTGAGTTTCTTTCCGTATCTTTTTATTCATCGGATATAACGGGAACAACCTATCAGCCGTCCGAAATTGTTCTGCAATGTAAAAAGGTATTTAAAAATATCATTGCATATGACAAATTTGATTTTGACGGTAAAAAAGAAAGTATGTACGCACTCCGCCCTGCTTTTGATACAGTTGCCGATATGATTGGAAAAGGCAAAAAAGTGCCCGAATCATTGCTTGAAATTTTTGCACAAAATCCCGAATATTCTGCAAAGCTTGATTCGCTCATAAATGCAAAGGACAAAGTTCCTTTTAAGATATTTGACAAGAAAAATGCCGAAAAGCTTTTTGGTAAAAATCTCAATATTTCAGCTTCACAGCTTGAAAAATTCAATCTCTGCAGATTTTCCTATTTTTGTAATTACGGCTTGAATGTTCGGGAAAGACAAAGAGCAGAAATCAACCCCATGCAGTACGGAACAATTGTTCATTATATACTTGAACGCTTTTTCGGCGAATATACTAAAGAAGAGTATTTATCGCTTGAAGAAGATAAATTCCAAAAAATTGTCTGTGCATATCTTGCGGAATATGCAGTTAAATATTTTGGCGAAGAACAGCTTGAGTCAAATTCATTCACATACCGCCTAAAGACAATTCTTGATAATGTGATGTATCTGATGAAACATATTATGGAGGAACTTTCCCAGAGTGAATTTTTTGTTGCCGATTGTGAACTTAAAATTGGCGAGGATATTCCGTCATATACAATCGTACTGCCCGACGGTCACAAAATTGCAGTCTGCGGAAGTGTTGACAGAGTAGATATTATGCAGAGAGCCGATATAACATATTTGCGTATTATTGATTATAAAACAGGCACAAAACAGTTTAAGCTTTCCGATATTCTCTACGGAATCAATCTTCAGATGCTTTTGTATCTCCATTCAATCGAGGTTTCGGGCGGTGATAAATACGGAGAAATTGTACCTGCCGGGATTTTGTATATGCCTGCAACCGTTCCGTATATTTCGTCAGACAGTCTGAAATCAATTGACAAGCTGCCCGATGAACTTAATAAAAAACTCAAGATGAACGGACTTTTGCTCAAAGATACAGAAATAATTCACGGAATGGATAAGACAGATGCAGCAACATACATTCCTGTAAAAATTAAAGCGGGCGAACCTGTTTCTTCAACAAGCCTTGCAACACTTGCAGAATTCGGTAAAATCTTTAAAAAGGTTGATATGCTCATCGCTGAAATGGGCAAAAATATCTATAACGGCAACATTGAGGCGAAACCGCTCAAAGGCGGTCACGATTCATGCGAATACTGCCCTTACGACAGCGTATGTGCTTACAGACAGAGTAACCCGATAACTTGTTTTTCTGTCGATAACAAGACCGTTATCGAAGAAATTACAAACGAAATTAACGGAAAGGAGGAAGAGTAATGTCAAGAAATTGGACTCCGCAACAGAAAAATGCAATCTATGCAACAGACGGTTCTGTACTTGTATCGGCTGCCGCCGGTTCGGGCAAAACTGCCGTGCTTGTAGAGCGGGTAATAAAGCTTATTACCCGGGAGAAAAATCCCCTTGATGTTGACCGCCTTCTTATCGTAACATTCACAAGGGCGGCGGCTGCCGAAATGCGTGAAAGAATACAGGCGGCAGTCAACAAACTTCTTGAAGATGATCCGTATAACGCTCATTTGCTTGCACAGCGACAGCTTTTGTACAGTGCAAATATCTCTACAATAGACAGCTTTTGCGGAGATATTGTCCGTGAATATTTTCATACGCTCGATGTTGCAAGAGATTTTCGTATTGCCGATGAGGGTGAGCTTGAAATTCTCAGGCAAGAGGCACTTGATAATACATTTGAAAGCTTTTATGACAGCGAAGATGACTGCTTTTATTCTTTGCTTGATCTTTTTAAAGGGAAACAAGGCGACCAAAAACTGCGTGAAACAGTCCTTAAAATATCCGAGTTTCTTACAACTCAGCCGTTCCCCGATAAATGGCTTGATGATATGCTCGAAAACTATTCTGAAACCGATATTGAAAAAACTGTGTGGGGTAAAATTATAATCGACTATGCTCTGAGTGCCGTGCTTCACGGAATCAATCTGACTGAAAATTCTATTCTTCGATTAAAAGATGACGAAAAACTTCAGGATGCAGTCGAACCCCTTCTTGTCGGTGATTTGGCATATTTTACCCATGTCCAATTAAAATTTGTTTCTTCATCATGGGATGAAATCAGACAGGCAATATTTTCTTTTGAAACAGGAAGAATGAAAAGTCCGAAAGGATACAAGGATAATCCGATTAAAATTTCTGTTTCATCCAACAGAGATGAGGTCAAAGAAACGGTGAAGAAACTCCAATCATTGTTTTTTTGGAGTGAGGAAGATGCAAGGCTTGAATTGTCGCAGCTTCATAGGTTCATATCTACCTTGTTTACACTTGTTCGTGCATATGACAAAAAGCTTTCCAAACTCAAAGCGAAGAAAAATATTCTATCGTTTGCCGATATTGAATCGCTTACTGTAAAACTTCTTGCAAAGCCCGATGATGATAACGGCTATACCAAAACTGTTCAGGCTCAGGAGATCTCAAACAGATTTGATGCTGTTATGGTTGACGAGTTTCAAGATGTAAATGATGTTCAAGACCTTATCTTCAAGTCAGTAAGCAATGATGAAAGCAATCTTTTTGTGGTTGGCGATGTAAAGCAGAGCATCTATGGATTTCGTCAGGCAAAGCCCGAAATTTTTATTGAACGCAAAAATGAATATAAACGATTCAATGAAGAGAATCCCGAATATCCTGCAACTATAATTCTTGACAGAAATTTCCGCAGTCGTTTTGAGGTGTGTGATGCGGTCAATTTTATTTTTGAAAGAATAATGACCAAGGAATCCGCAAAAATGGAATATAATTCCGATGAAAGGCTGGTAAACGGTGCTGAGTTTCCAAAGTCTGATGATTGCAATTTTGAAATTTCATTGATTGAATCCGAAAACTCAGACCTTGAAAAAGAAGAGATTGAGGCAAAGTACATAGCGGATAAAATTCACGATATGATTAATTCGGGCTTTAAAGTTAAGGACGGAGATATAATGCGTGAAGCCCGTTACGGCGACTTTGCAATAATCCTTCGCAGTCCAAGCGGAAAGGCCGCAACTTATGTCAACACTCTGAACAACAGCGGTATTCCTGCCTACAGCGAGAATAAGTCAAGCTTTTTTGATGCAGTTGAAATCAAAATTATGCTCAACCTTCTGCGTGTAATTGACAACCCCGGGATTGATATTCCGCTTTTGTCGGTTTTGTGCAGTCCTATGTATGCGTTCACTCCCGATGAGCTTGCCGAAATGCGTTGTGAAAGCAGAAAATCTTCGCTTTACTCTTCTGTCTGCGAATATGCGAAAACAAACGATAAGGCAAGAAAATTTGTTGATGAACTTAAAATTCTGCGTGATTGTGCCTGTACAAATTCCGTTGACGCTCTCATTTCAAAGGCGTGTGAAATGACAGGATTTATGTCTATTTCGCTTGCAGTCAGCGGTAATGATTCGGCACTTAAAAACCTGGAGCTGTTGCGTGAATATGCAAGAAGCTTTGAGAGCAACGGATACAAAACGCTTTCTGATTTTATTTCATATACCGACAAGCTTATTGCCAATAAGACAAACCTTGACGCATCATCACAAAATGAGGGCGACTCTGCAAATGCCGTGAGAATTCTCAGTATCCATGCGTCAAAAGGACTTGAATTTCCGGTTTGCTTTATTGCCGACATAACCCACCAATTCAATAAAACCGACCTTAGAAACGATATTCTTCTCGACAGCAAGGCAGGACTCGGCATCAAGACTCAGAGCAATGGTGTTGTTTATAACACCTTCCCACGCCTTGCAACAGGCCTTAAAATTGAAGAAAACCTTATTGCCGAGGAAATGCGTGTGCTTTATGTTGCACTCACAAGAGCAAAGGAAAAGCTTATCTGTGTCGGTGCAGTAAAAAAGTGCAGTGATTATCTTGAAAGGCTGTATTCAAAGCTCGTGTCCGAAAGTGTAATTGAACCCTATACTGTCACAAGCTGTCAAAGCTATTGCGACTGGCTCTGCCTTTGTGCATTAGTTCACCCGTCACTCAATAATCTGCGTAACGATATTATGCCGGGTTCAAAGGTAATCCCGCACAACGGAGAATCAGATTGGAAATTGCAGATTATCGTTGATGAAAAAATGATTGATAAGGATAATGTCTTTGAGGACGATATTACTTCAACAAATCTGTTACAGGTTGCCGATGTATCCGATGATACTTTTGATTATGCAAAACTTTTGAAAAAGAATCTTGATTTCAAATACAGAAACAGAGATATTCTTTCACTCCCGCAAAAGGTCAGTGCATCCGATATTGCACATAGTCAGAACGGTGATTATTTTGAAAAGATTCTTTCAAAGCCGTTATTCATAGCTGAACAAAATTCCGCTCCTGTTGCAAGAGGCACTGCTCACCACAAGTTTTTGCAATACTGCAATTTTGAACAGGCAAGAGCAAGTCTTGATACTGAAATTGACCGTCTTTTAAATGACGGAAAACTTACACAGGAACAGGTTGATATGATTGACAGAAAAACACTTAATGAATTTCTTTCAACCAAACTAATTGACCGTATAATTGCATCACAGCTTGTAATGCGTGAAAAACGATTTACCGCAAGGCTTAAACCGTCGGAAGTATTTGATGAATATAAAGGTGTAAAAACCGATGCAACAGTAATAATTCAGGGTGCGGTTGACCTTGCGTTTGTTGAGGACGGAAAGCTTGTTATTGTCGATTACAAAACCGACAGGGTAAAAGATATAACAAAACTTGCAGGACTTTACAAGAAGCAACTTTATTTGTACAAATCGGCGATGGAGCAGTCCGAAGAACTTACCGTTAAAGAATGTATTCTTTGCAGTATCCACCTCGGCACATACATTACCGTATAAAAAGAAAACCGTCCGTGAATTCTGCGGACGGTTTAATCATATTCAGTTTATATCGGTTGCTTCTGCATCAATCATTCTTTGATTGCGGTCGTATTCTTTGTGATAACGGCTGAGCAGAATAATAAGTGAAAATCCCGAAACACCTTCATAAATAAGCGCAATTCCGAGTGCAATCATAAGCAATGCACCAAAAATGTTTGTAAAGAAAATTGTTGTAAGACTGAACATAATCATTACAATTGCTATAATAAACGGAATCCACCATTTTCTCATACCGAGCGATCTCAGCGTGAGCGAATGTTTCATATCCATAATGCTGTCAACAATAATGATAATGCCAATCGGAATATTGATTATTGCCGCAATTGAAGTGGGTGAAAACAAAGCAAATATACCGAATCCGGTTGAAATAACGCCTATTACAAGTTCAAAGTACATTCCGCCTTCTCTGTCAACAAAGAAAGAAATTATGTTGAACAGTCCGTAAACAGTCATTGCACCGCCGAGTGCATAGCACAAAACATCAAGCACCTTTTGCGGAAAGACAACCGTCACAATGCCAAGTACGATATAGGCGAGAGAGGTCATCATCATAGTAGCCGCCGGATTTTTCTTTTTCTTATGTTCACTCATTTAATACACCTCAGTCTATTCTCTTGTCGCAGTAACCGCACATTACCATACCAAGCTTTTCGTAGCTGAGGTTCGGAAGATATGGCTCCTGCTGTGTGATACATCTCGGATTGTTGCAGTGATGATTCGATACAACAAACGGTCTGTTTTCAACAAAGAACTCATCATCCTGCAAAAGCAGAAGAATAAGTGCCATTCTGCCGTACATACCGTACTGAGCCTGTTTGAAATACAACGCTCTCGGGTCATCATCAATATCAACTGTAATTTCGTTTACTCTCGGCAATGGGTGAAGAATTATCATATTTTCTTTTGCCTTGTCAAGTTTTTCTTTGTCGAGAACAAAAACATTTTTCTGTGCCTGATAATCTTCTTCGCTTGCAAATCTCTCACGCTGAATTCTTGTCATATACAGAACATCAAGGTCTGTGATTGCATCTGCAAGGCTATGAGAAATTTCATACTTACAGCCGTTCTTTTCAAGAATGTCAATAACATAAAGCGGAACGCTGAGTTCCTTTGTTGAGATAAGTACAAAGCTGTTGTTCGGATATTTTGCAAGTGTCTTGATAAGCGAATGAACTGTTCTGCCGTTGAGAAGGTCACCGCATACACCTACTCTGAGGTTATCAAGTCTGCCTTTTTCACAGCTGAGAGTGATAATGTCGGCAAGCGTCTGAGTTGGATGAAGGTGACCGCCGTCACCGCAGTTGATAACGGGAACACCTGCATAGAGAGATGCCGCAGCGGCAGTACCCTCAACAGGATGACGCATTGCGATAATATCGGCATATTCGCCGACAATTGTAATTGTATCTTTAAGGCTTTCGCCCTTTGAAACAGAAGAATTCATCGGATTGTCAAAACCGATTGTTCTTCCGCCGAGTTTAAGCATAGCCGTCTGGAATGACATCTGTGTTCTTGTACTCGGTTCATAAAATAATGTAGCAAGAATCTTGCCGTCACAGGCGTGTCGATAGTCGGCGGGACTCTGCATAATCTTTTTAGCTTTTCTGATAATTTTGTCAATCTGCTCGGTAGACATAACCGATAAATCAATCAAATTTTTGTCAAACATAAATAACACAGCTTTCTGCAATTTTTTCTATTTTATCAAAATTTTCTGTATTTATATATACTTAAAAGAAAAATGGGAATAAAGAATAAAACAATTTTACTCATTCCCGCATTTTTCGCATTAATTAAGGTATGAAAAATATTAAATTGTGCGTCAAAATGATGTGCCTAAATAAAAAGCATTTTGAAAATACGGTATAAGAAATTTACCGTAAACCGGAAAAGTCGATTAAAACATTCGTACAAAGTATTTTTGTTGACAAAAAATGCATTAATGTGGTATCATATCAATAGTTATATCAAAGTGCAGACGCGTTTTTTACTGCGTAATTCTGCTGTTAAAAAAATAAATTTGACTGCATTTTGTAAAGTGAAGTCTGATTTGTGTTTTGAAAGGATTGTCTTACTATGGTTACAGCTATGTTATTTGCAGGCGGTATCGGTGCAAGAATGAAGTATTCCGATATGCCTAAACAGTTTCTTGAGGTTGGCGGAAAGCCGATTATTATTCACACAATGGAGCATTTTGCCCGTCATCCTAAGGTTGATGCGATTGTTGTTGCCTGTAAGGCTGACTGGATCGGCTACCTTAATGAGCTTATTGAGGCATTCAATGTTCCAAAGGTAAAGGCTGTTGTTCCGGGCGGTGCTAACGGTTTTGATTCTATTCATAACGGCGTAATGGCTACTGCCGAATTTTCAAAAGATCCTGAGGATATCATCCTCATCTGTGACGGTGTTCGTCCTATGCTTAGCGAAGAACTCATCACTAACTGTATTAAGGACACAAAAAAGTACAAAACAGCCGTTCCTGTTACTCCGAGTATTGATTCACTTCTTTACAGTGAGGACGGAGAAACTTGCGGCAAGAGTTACCAGAGAAGTACAATGTACATTACACAGGCTCCGCAGGGATATACAATGGAAAGAATTCTTTGGGCTCACGAAGAAGCTTATAAGAGAGGTATTACAAACCCTGTTTCCTCAAGTGAACTTTTTATTGAGCTTGGCGAAAAGGTTCATCTTTTCCTTGGCGAGAGATTCAACATTAAGGTAACAACACCTGAGGATCTCACAACATTGCGATCACAGTTCTATTATGAAAACTACAAGCAGTTTGCAAAGGAAGAACTTAAATATGGATTATAATGTTCAAAGTAATATAAAAAAGACGGTTTTTTCCGATATTAAAGAAATTACAAATACAAATGTTGATTGGAACAGATTTAACGGTAAAACTGTTCTTATAACCGGTGCAGGAGGATTTATCGGTTATTATCTTGTCCTCACATTTCTCGCAAGAAATGACTTTTATAACAATAACATCAAGCTCCTTGCGTTTGTAAGAAACAGAGAGAGAGCCGAGAAAAAGTTTGGCGTTCTTCTTGAAAGAGATGACATTGAGCTTGTTGTTGCCGATGTTACAAATAAGATTGAATGTGAGAGAGCGGATTTTATTATTCATGCCGCAAGTCAGGCAAGTAATATTCAATTTGAAACCGATCCTGTAGGCACTATTAACGCAAATCTCAGCGGTACATCAAACATTCTTGATTTTGCTCTTGAAAGCAAAAGTGAGTCTGTACTTGTTGTTTCAAGCCTTAAAGTGTACGGTGCTTTGCACAACGGTAAAAACAGTATTTCCGAAGATGATATCGGTTATATTGATTTTACTTCCTATAAAAATTGTTATGCAGTGGGTAAGAGAGCGTCTGAAACTCTTGCCGCAAGCTATTGCAAACAGTTTGGACTCAATGTAAAGATTGCAAGACCGAGCTATATTTACGGTGCCAGCAGTCTTACGGATGATCGTGTCTGGGCGCAGTTTATTGCAAATGTTGTTCGTCACGAAAATATTCTTCTCAAAAGCAACGGTGCGGCTAACCGTTCATTCTGCTATGTTACAGACACGGTTTCTGCTCTCATATACATTATGCTTAACGGTGAAAATGTTACACCGTATAACATTTCTTATGAAAAATCAGATACAACAATAAGAAATTTTGCAAAGACAGCTTGTGAGGTTTTCCCTGAGAGAAATATGACTTTGGCTTTTGCCAATCCCGAAGATGAAAAGGAGCCTGAGGTTGATACTTCCGCTCTTGCAAAAACTCCCGAAATTCTTGACAGTTCAAGACTCTGCAGTCTTGGATGGAAGCCTCTTGTTGACCTTAAAGAAGGAATAAGAAGAGCAGTTGGAATTCTTGAAGAAAATTAATAACAGAAATTAGGAATACAGTTATGTCTGAGTTGTTACTTAACCAATTTGAACAGGACAGAGCACTTGTAGCTTTGCGTTATAAAAATTTGAACATCCGTAAATTATTCGGAAAATCTGTTTTTATAGCGGGAGGCGGAGAACTCGCCTTTTCTCTTGTATCATCGCTTCGCATGGTTAACTTAAAAAAACAAGCAGACATAGCTGTATTTTTGCTTGTAGAGGATAACGAAAGCTATGACAGGAGATTCGATTATATCGATTCATCAGATTTTTCCATCGTAAAGTATTCTTCACTTAATTCGGTTAATAAATGCGGAGATATACTTATTGAAACGGGATTTTTGCTTTCTGATAGAGTTGAAGGTGTTGATGTATTTAAAAATCATATCAACAGGGCAAATAATATTATCTCGGCTGTCAATGCGTTAAAGATAAAAGAAACTGTTCTTGTGTCAGACGCCTCAATTTACGGAACACTCGGAAAAGATTTTGTTATTTCCGAAAAAGAAAAAACACATTCCGCTTTTAATTCGGATTCATTAAAAGCAATGCTGATTCAGTCTGTTGAGAATCTTTATTTTTCTGCATCTCATATGTATGATTTTTCAATCAAAGCAGTAAGAAGCGGCAAGATTATATCTGCAAATTCAAGTTCCGATTTTGTAAGGAATATGCTGGAATCGGCTGTTCACGGAAAATCTTTGAATGTTAAGAACAAATCATCCAAAGTGTCTTATATAAGTATTAATGACTTGATTTCTGCTGTTCTGTTTGTTCTTTGTAACGGTGAGAGCAATCAGGTGTATAACGCTTGCTCAGATAGTTCAACCGTAAATTCGGCGGAATTTTCACTTACGCTTTCGGATGCTTTAGATGAGTGTGAGGTTAACATAACTTCTGCAGGTGATTCTACGGACGGCTGTGCCATTGACTGCACAAGACTTAAAAAGCTTGGTTGGTTATCAATGGTCAACTACAAGGACGCACTCCTTATTTCGGGACACGAGGTAATGGATGATGACAGTATATTTATGTTTTCCGATTCATATGACGGCAAGCTTAATGATATTCAACAGATACTTCTGGGCTTTTTACTTGAGGTTGACAGAATTTGCAAAAAGCATAACATAAAGTATTTCTTGGGCGGAGGAAGTCTTTTGGGTGCAGTAAGACATAAAGGCTTTATTCCGTGGGACGATGATGCAGATGTTATGATGCTTAGAAAAGATTACGACAGGTTTCTTTCGGTATTGCCGAGTGAACTCCCGAATTATCTTTTTGCACAGACTCAAAAAAATGAAAAAGACAGCCATTTTCCTTTTACAAAACTGCGAATAAACGATACTCTGCTTTCTACTGAGTTTACATCAAGATTTCCCAATATTCATAACGGAATTTTTCTTGATGTGCTTGCACAGGATTATACTTCAAACAACGCTTTCTTACGAAAAATTCATATGAAAGCAACTGCAAGCTCAAGATGGCTGGTGCTTGATAAGTGGAGAGGCACTTCGGTGAATGCAAACAGCAGATTTTCTTCTTTGTGTGCGAATATTCTGAGAAAGATTTTTCCGCTTGGATTTTTGCAAAAGGTTCAAAACAAACTTATTTCACTTCATAAGAATATGAAAAATCCGAAATATCTGTTTGACAGTATGGGAAGAAATGTTTCAAGAGGAGCTTTTCCTGCCGAATGGCTTGATGAGGCGATATGGGTTGATTTTGAAAATGCAAAACTGCCTATTCCTAAAGAATATGATAAGTACCTGAAGTATCTTTACGGGGACTATATGGAAATGATTCCTGTAAGCGAAAGACATGTAAGTCACGATATCAATCAAATTGATCTCGGAGAATATGCAGGATATGTCTGCAAAGACAGTTTTGCAAAGCATGAAAAATAATTCTAAATTGCATTATTAAGTGGGATATTATTAAAAATTTCAGCTTATAGTAATTGTAAGCAATATTATGACAGTACCCATTTTTATTGACAAATTCAATCCCCGAAAAGTTTTTATCGAACTTTTTGGGGGTATTTATATCTTATGGTTCTGTTAACAATTCAGCATAGGGTAGGGGATAATATCATTCGGATTAGCATTGTGTTCGGCAATAAATTTTTCCATCCATATCATATCGTACCACTTATCAAATTTGTAGGCACATTTATGAAAAACACCGACAGTTTTATAACCGAGTTTTTTGTGAAAGCAAACACTGTCGTTATGCAGATGTTTATCCTCATGTTCAGTGTACGCAATACAGGCATTTACATTTGTCACACCCTGTTTTGTGAGAATTTCTTCGAGCTTTTCGTAGAGTTTTCTGCCAATTCCGTTTCCGTGATTATCAAGGCGGATATAAATACTTGTTTCAACTGACCAATCATAAGCTTTTCTGCCTTTGAAAACTCCGGCATACGCGCATAGCCGACAATTTTTCCGTTGAGTTCGGCTACAATATAAGGGTACTTTTTGAGCGTAGTTTTTATGCGATTTGCAAATTCTTCAACGGTTGGAACATCGTATTCAAATGTGATTGCCGTGTTTTCAATATATGGTTTGTATATGGCGAGCAATTCTTCAGCGTCGCTTATTTGTGCCGTTCTAATATGCAATTTATCGTTCACAATTATGACCTCTTTAATACTTTATGACATCATAATAATACACTAAAGTTTAGTTATAATCAATATTTTAGGCATTTTGAAGTATATAAAAAAGAAAAAAGTCGGCACTCAAAAAAGTTGCCGACTGATAAACACCCCAACATTTTCATTATAACACAATGTAAATTTTACTTCAATAGATTTTCGAAAAATAAAATTATAAATATTTTTAATAAAAGTGTTGACAATGTGGACAACTAACTGTATAATATAGACAAAGAAAAGAACTTAAGGAGGTTTTAAAAATGAAAGCAAGAAAACCTTACTTCAAACAAATCAGAGATTATATGCGGAGCTTGCCACCTAACTCTACAGCCCGTGTATTCTAAGAGATGATCTTCTAATTCTTACTTGTTTTGTCGGAACAGCTGATTATTTTGATGTTATAAAAACATATTTATTAATTTTTAATCGCAAGAGCATTCCGAATTCGTCTTTAGCAATCTACATCTTATGATTGAAATTCGTCCAATTAAGCATTAAAGGTTATCAAATTTAATACTCGGGAGAACGGAATTTTAATTATAACTTAATATATATTGAAATCTAAAAATTGGTGGTTAGTCCAATGGAAGCTTAATCGTTATTTAAGCAAAATAAGTCCGAAACGGAGATAAGTCCAATGGAAATTAATACTAAAACCAATGGATGAACAGCTTATACAACGGCACACAGAGTAGTCTGAATTTAAAGAATGTAAGAGGCTGAATTTAATAAGCAGTTCAAACGGAATGTAAATTTGGAAACTTATAATACAGAGTGAAACCGTAAATTTCAATCTGATTTCTAAAATTCAAGGTAAACTAAAGTGTCAGGAGATAATTCCGATGAGATAAGAGCTTAAATTAAATCTCGCTTATGCGACAAGATTGGAGATATTCCGATGTATGCTTGAGATTTTAAACCGATACAAGGTCAAAAATAAAATCCATTAACGGGAATTGACGGTATACGGTTACTGATATTGATTTGACGAAAAGTTAATATAAGTCGTAAATAAAGCATTGATTAGCAGTAAAGAAAATGTCGGGATGACATAGAAATCTGCAAACAACAGGAGATTATTCCAATGAGAATTTAGGTCTTATAGTTTGATTGTAGTATACATACTCAGATGTATAAACACAATTAGTCGAAGCTAAAGTAAAAGGAGTTAATTCCGATGAGATAAGAACTTGAATTAATTATCGCTTGTGCGACAGGGTTGGAGATATTCCGATGTATGCTTGAGATTTTAAACCGATACAAAGTCAAAAATAGAATCCATTAACGGGAATTGACGGTATACGGTTACTGATATTGATTTGACGAAAAG
>OGMT01000684.1_pt1 | contig 22302 bp, 20 predicted proteins | sample 1573271 | NCBI WGS metagenome assembly OGMT01 (sample SAMEA2582000, study PRJEB24529) | metagenome | biome: Human gut stool | place: China | collected 2011 | reverse complement strand
GCGCGTGCGTGCACGTGCGCTATTCAATTCAACAATGTGATAGACTGGATAGTGTGATACATGGATCTTTTAAATGACAATAGCCAAGTACCTTACTTGATAGGTACTTGGCTAGGTGACACCGTTAAAGTGTCCCTTTCTTTTTCATCTGTTTTTTTATCACCCTCTCTTTTGTCTTACATTGCTCTTCAAAGTCTGCATTTTCATACTTAAGCCGGTTTTCTGCTATGGCTGCTGCTTGTCTGTTCTGTTTAATTCTCCACAATCTTTGTGGGTTTTCTGCTTCCATCATTTTTTCATAATAACGCGGAATCTGTGCGTGTTTGCCGTTTGTGCATTGGATATACCCTTGTTTCCAGATCTCTGCTTTGTGTTCTTGATAGTAGTGGTCTCCTAGGCCCGGTTTAAGACTCATACACGCAAAAGGTTTTTGTTGCCCTAGTTCGTAGTATGCGTTTGCTTTTTGACCGTCTATTTCATACATCTTTTTTGTAACGTACCCTGCAACATATCTATATGTTTCTGGTACTGCTTGTGCTATCTGTATTTGACCCATGCCCCATAGGTCTGCCAGCCATTTACTCGTGAAATATCCGTTGTGTTGTATCTTGTATAGGTGCTCTAGGTCTGTTGGCTGCCATCCGTATAAAATCATATGGTAATGTGGCCTTGCCGTCTGTTCTCCGTATTCTCCCGCTACAAAATAGCGTAATTTGCCCCTATAAGCCTTCCTGAGACGTTTTAAGAACTTTTGAACGTCAGTATATAGCAACGTTTGGACGCTTTCAGGGCGCTTCTCTCCCGGTTTCCAGACGTATTGTGCTTTTCTTATGATTTCGCCTGTGTTTACTATCATGCCCGGTACATGCTCATCATCATAAGTTAATGTGATAAACCAAACTTCTTCTTTTGGATAGTCTCGTGCTTCTAATTCTATTCGTGTTGTCCAGTCCTCTCTTTGTCTGATTCTGCATCCGATGCACTGCCCACATGGTATTAACATGACATCTTTTCTGTACATTAGATCTTCATATTTTAGCTGCTTTCCCGCTAACTGAGAATAGCGGGAGAGTGAATACACCCTCCCGCTAATGTTTTTGTCGTTAGGGTTGTACAGCCGTATTAACGGTTTGTAACAACTCACTTTTTAATATCACCGCCTTTTCCACCGTGCGTTACTCCGGCTTTACTTTTGTGTGTTTTGCTTCCTTCTGGTACGTTTTTTTCAATTGCTTTGCTTGCGTCTTCTCCGATTCCGGTTAGTGTTTTCATCAGTCCATAGGGTGTCATTTGCGTTGTGCTTAGCATTTGTTGCCAGCTTTGTGCTGCGTTGTACCAGTCGCTTTTGCTCCAGCTGCTGCTTTCGTATGCGTTAGGTACAAATCCACCGCTTCGGCTTACTCCTAGTGCGCTGCTGCTTGCAAGTCCCATACTTGCTCCACTGATTGTTCCTGCACTTCCTCCCGGTGTGCTTGCGCCGCCGTTTGCGAATGCTAAGATAGGGTTAAGCCCTGCTTTTTTCATGTCCTCAACTGCTCGCTGGTACGCTGTGCTTGACATGTGCTCTTGCCAGTTCCTGTTTGCTAGTGCTTCTGCGCTGTTGTAGTTCATTGCTACACTGTTTTCAATGTGGTTGTATACGCCTTGCATGATTGCTTGTAGCGTGTTATAACCCATCTGTTTTAACATACTCTGGCTGTTGTATTTGCTTTGCATGGCTGCTTCTTGTCCTTGGTATGCGTATGCCTGCTTTAGCCAGTCATTGACTTGCTGTACGTTGGTACCCGATTGACTTCCGCTTTCGGAGTATCCGCCGCCTTGGCTTGTGCTGCCGCCGCTACTTTGGCTATTTCCTGTCTGTCCCCATCCGCCAAATGCTCCGGCTATGTTTTTAGCTGCTCCCGCAACGGTTCCGATTGTGTTTGCTACGTTTCCCGCTACGTTTAGTGCTGTTAAGAGTCCAGATAATGCACTCATTTAAAAATAGCCCGGGTTTTGCCCGGGCATCCTCCTTTCTTACAGTTTGTACAAGCCCGGTACGCTGTATAGTGGCATCCGTCTTGTGGTTTTGTTCGCTATGCGGATAGCGCCGAAAAATTGCGGCTCATTCTGCACAACGAGTGTGCGCGCAATTTCGGTCTTGCCTTCTTCCATCCATTCTTGCGACAGTGTTGGTACGGTATTATAGTTGTCGGCATAATGCCAGAAGTCCAGTGTGCCTGTTGCGTTGCTTCGCATGAGGCCGCTTACCCGGTTTGGTTTCATTCGGTAGTCCGCCCAGGCCTCCTGATAGCCGAACGTTTCTTCGTCCGTTGCCGTGCCGGTCAACATGATTTCCTTTTTCTTTACGGGCTGTTCGCCTAGATTTGCAAACTGCGGTACATAGTAGTCCAGTCTGTCTTCTCTGCTCCAGAAACGTTCCAAGCCTTGCTGATAACTGCGATTGTGTCGCACACAACAGACACCAATTACAAACCCATGCTCTTCAAAAGATTTGGTAAAAGAGCTTTCGTTTATCGGCGTCACTGACATTGCACCAGTTTCGCCCAGCGGTGCTTTATCGTTATCCGCTGTCTGCACGATCTGGTTGATATTGACGTGATATCTGCCGCCGCCCAGGTATTCTGGAATCTGTACCGTTTTGTCGCTGATAGTTACATCCCACAGTGCTTGTACCTGTTCGCGGTATCGGCTGCCGCCTCGTGCGAGCGCTTCGTAGTACTGCTGTACTGCTACGGCTTTTCTCAAGTCGTTGATGGTTGCGGCGGTTACTGTGGTGAGGTCTGTGCCCAGATATCCTGCTTTGTCGTTTCCCATTATTACCGCTGGTTTTTTTCCGTCGATTGCTACCGTATTAAAGATTGCTCCGTTTGCTTCTAAAGATATGGCGTATCCTTCGGGTTGTGCTTCTGCCAGCTCAGCGGTCTTATACAGCCTGACCGCTGCGTTGCCTTCCATTGGCAGTGTTACTGCCGGCCCGCGCTGAGGATAAGGTAGACAGCTGGTAAAGTAGTCGTGAAATTTGTTTACCGGTAAGCATCTGCCGCCTTTGATTGCCTGCTGTAAATTTCCTTCAAGGTTTCCTTACGGCGTTTTTTTGCCTTTTCGATGCCTTTTCTGTAAGCTTCCTCTGCCTTAGCGTCGCTTTCTTCTTTTTCCACAGGATCAGGTTTCGGCTCAGATTTAGGCTCAGCCTTTTTTTCAGCTTTTCTGACAGGCTCCTGCTCTTTTTGAACAGGCACTCTGACATTTATTGTCGTCTCTACCCTGCTGGGCTTCTGAGCATTCTCAGGCTTTTTCTCAGGGCTTCTCTTGTCGATTATCTCGACCCTTTTTCCTGCGATAACAGGGCCTTTATCCTGTGCCGCTGCGTCATATTCCCTATAATAGCTGTCAGGGATCTTCAGCACGAAATTCTTTTTATTTGGCAGCTTTTTCACAGTTCCGTCTGCTGAAACTGCCACAGAGATCTCTTTTTTAGTGCCGTTTATGTGATTTTTCTCTTTGGAAAATGGGATAATAACTTCATTATCAGAAGCCTTCTCCTCAGCATTTTTCTCCTGAGTTTTTTTAACAGGCTGAGAATTTTCAACCTTTCCGGCTTTTTTCTCAACTTTTTTCAATGCTTCTTCATTATCATCATCAGTATTTAGCCATACGCTTTTCTTTGGCTTCAAAACAGGCTCGTCCGTCCAAATGCTGTGGCTGAGAGCCTTATTTTTTCTGACTATCTTTTCCACTATCTCGTCATGGACAGTGGAGCTTTTCTCCGTTTCGTCAACTTTTGCCATGCTGACAGCTTCAGGCTTTTTCTTTTCCTCGCCTATAGGCTTTCCACCGAAAGTAACGCTGTCAAGATACTCTGTATAGGCTTCTGAAAGAGCCTTTGTATCAGGCAGTTTGAAGTCCTTTTCAAAATCTTTATTATTTGCCATACTCTTTCACCTGCCTAAAATCTGAAATACAAGAACGGATTGTTTGTTGTGTTCACAAGCAGAACGCTTGAGAGAACAAGTATCGCCGCATTGCATAGGATACCTGCTGACTGCATAAAATAGGCTGTACCCTTTGCAGAGAGCGCCTTTTCTTTGATCTTTGGTATAACAGGCATTGTGAAAAGCACTGCCACTGCAAAAAGCCAGATATTGTTCATGAAAAGGTGCTGTGTAACTGTGTCGGTCAGCTTGTTTCCATTTGCTCCAACAAGTGCCTTGAAGAACGTACCCAGCGAGCCGAGATTCTCAAAATAGAATATTCCGAAGCCTATGAAAATCACAAGCTTTGTATAGATATGTGCAAGGGGTACAGGCATTTTCTTCATGCGCTTTTTGCCTATGAGCATTTCAAAGAATATGAACATTCCATAGTAAAGTCCCCAGAAAACAAAGTTCCAGCTTGCGCCGTGCCAAAGTCCTGTGCAGAACCATACAAGGAAAAGTCCTCCGTATTTTCTTCTTTTGCCGAAGATAGGGAGATAAAGCACATAATCTCTGAAAAATGAGCTAAGGGAGATATGCCAACTCTGCCAGAACTCTGAGATAGTTTTGCAGATAAAAGGATATTTAAAGTTCTCATCAAAGTGGAAACCGAATATCCTGCCAAGACCGATAGCGATATCCGAATAGCCTGAGAAGTCAAAATAATACCACAGACCCACAAGAATTGCGCCAAGCCATGTGCCTGCCACAGAGAGGGTCTTTATATTTTCATAGCCGTTTGAAGCAGATCCGAAAAGGGCGGTTACAACTGTGCTGAGATTATTTGCGATAATGACCTTTTTGCCAAGTCCGAGGATTATTCTTGAAAAGCCGTCGGAGATATCCTTGGCGGTGGTCTTTCTTTCGTTTATCTCCTCACCGATAACGGAGTATCTTACGATAGGTCCTGCAACGAGCTGTGGGAACATGGATACATACAAAAGAAATCTGCCGAAGTTTTTCTGCGGCTTGACCTTGCCCCAATAGCAATCAACGGTATAGGAAATAGTCTGGAACGTATAGAAAGAGATACCGATAGGCAAAACGATATTAGGCACCGGTATGCCTAGACCGAACCAATTGTTGAGATTTTCCACAAAGAACGCCGTATACTTGAAACCGAACAGCACCCCAAGGTTAAAGACAAGCGACCATGCAAGCGCCGCTTTTGCCTGCCAGCCTTCGGGGTGTTTTTCTATCACCCGACCATTTATGTAGTCCACAAGGGAGGAAACTATGAGGATACTCACCCAGACAGGCTCGCCCCATGCGTAAAAGATAAGTGAAAACACCACCAGCACTGCATTTCTTATGGCTGTACTGCGTGTGATAAAATAGCATATCAGGCACACAGGCAGGAAAAAATACAAGAAAAATAGATCCGCAAATACCACAACAAAACTCCTAACAAAAATTGATAAAACAGCCATTGTCGGCTTATTCCGACAAAAGGCGATACACATTTAAGTATATCACTGAACACACTAAAAGTCAATTAAAACAGAGGTCTGCGGAAAGTTTTTCGGTTATGCACAAAAAAAGCCGCACAAATTGTACGGCTTAGAATAATATGAAAATTTATTCTTTACAAATTGAAAGGGCAAGCACAAACGGGACGTCGGATTTCTGCAAAGCAGAAATTGCACCGCTACCCTACAATAACATTGATAGTATTTATCAATACTTTATTTTCAGGGTCTTGCCCGGAACGCTCACGCCGTCTGACAGAGTGATAGGGAGCTTTTGCTCCTCAGAGAAGCCGATAGTTTCGCCGTCTTTAAGCTCAACGCCCTCAGAAAGCACATACTCGGAGATAGAAAGCAAAAATCCAAGCAGGTCGTTAGGCTGTTTTGGAGAGTCAACTATCTCCATTTCCTCATATCCAAAAAATCTCATGCCTGATGTGAAAGCGCAAAGACCTGTTTTAGCAAGATACATACCTGTGTAGATAAGAATAGGCATCGGATACTCGCCGTCTTTGATAGTTTCAGCAAAGTTCACATAGAAATTCTTCTCATAAACTGTCGGGTCTTTATAGATACCGATAGCGTTATCGAGCTTGAGCAGAGAGCTTGCCACTTTTGCAAAGAGGATAGCCTGCTCAACAGCGCTTGTTTTATTCATAACTGCGAGCATAACGTGAGCCTGATGCTTAGCGACCTCGTTTGCGCCCTCTTTCCAGAGAATATTATACTTTGCCGCATTTTCAGCTTCCTTATTAGGAACCGGATTAGGCATAAGTGAGCAGGCGACCACCATATCGCCAACCTTGAATACCATAGCGTTGTCTTTTACATCGTCCTGCGGAACGATGTTCCAATCGTCTTTCAGAAACTTTTTAAATCTGAGCCAATCCATGTTAGCGTCTGTGTAGAGAACGAAGCCTGCAAGGACGTTGCCTTCCTTTTTATCGTCCTTGGTTTCCTGAACGTTTTTGTTTTCTTCTGACATTTTGTTACCTCCATAAGATAAAGTCTGTTGAGGTCATTATAGCACATTTAGGGAGAAAATGCAACAGGGGGGAGGTAAATGAGGAATGAGGAGTGAGGAATGAGGAATTATGGTATCGCCTGCGGCGATGATTTTTTTGTAAGGGCGAACAGCGTTCGCCCATTGATTTAACACTTTTGCGGCATACTGGTGCGACCTTTGGTCGCCCGCTTGTTTTTTTGTCCTTTCTTTATCGCCCTTCCCCCTTAATAATTTGTATACCATGTACCTGCACAAAAACGCCGTCCTAAAAATTTCAGGACGGCGTTGCGGTCGTTATTTTTCTGTGTCTGTGTTCATTTCTATCTGCTGTGTTTCAGGCTCGTTAAAAGGCAGCTTCACTGTTATGGTAGTTCCCTTTTCAAGCTCGCTTTCAAGCTGTATTTCGCCGCTGTGATATGCGACTATGTGCTTTACTATAGAAAGCCCTAAGCCTGTGCCGCCTGTCTGCTTTGAACGGCTTTTATCAACTCGGTAAAAACGTTCAAAGATTCGGCTTTGATGTTCGTCGGATATGCCTATGCCTGTGTCGCTGAACACTGCGAAAGCTTTGCCGTCCTCTATGCCGACCGTTACTTTCAGGCTTCCGCCCTCATGATTGTACTTTATGGCGTTATCCATGAGATTTAAAAACAGTTCTGTGATGTAGCTCTGATTGCCGTATATCTGAACAGGTTCGCCCTCAATGGTCATTGTGACCTCTCTATTATCTGCCTTGTGACGGAGTATCTCCTCTACGTCATGGGCGGTTTTCAGCAGGTCTATCTTATCGTTTAAAACGTGTTCCTGCTCCTCTATCTGGGAAAGCCTGATAATATCGTTTATAAGATACAAAAGTCTTTCGCTTTCACGATATATCATACCGCCGTATTTCTTCACGTCCTCTTCCTTGGTGAAAATGCCGTTTTCAAGAAGCTCGCCAAAGCCTTTTATGGTGGTAAGCGGAGTTTTAAGCTCGTGAGATACGTTGGCTGAGAAGTCACGGCGTATCTGCTCGCTTTGTATCTCCTCTGTTACGTCAACAAAGAAGATTATGATACCAAAATCAAGGGTATTTTCGCTGTAGACCTTATTTGCAAAGGTACGGTAAAAACGGCTTTTTTCTGTGATGATACCTTTTGCTGCACCGCTTTCCTTGGCTTCTTCAAGCAGACCTATTATCTGCTGATCGTTTGTCATATGGTCTATCTTGGTATGCTCCGTAGGATCAAAGCTGTTGCCGAGAATTTTCAAGGCGCTCTTATTTACAGAAAGCACTGTCATGTCCTCGTCAAGAAGTATCATGCCCTCAACCATATTTTCAGTGATAAGTGATATTTTTTCTCTCTCTGCCTTTATTTTATTCATGTTCTTATGTATTCGTCCCATAAGAACGTCCGCATTTTTTATGATAGGTTCAAGTTCTTCATAAGGCGTTTCAAACTGACCGATATTCTCATTTCTCAGGTCAAGCTGTTTCACAAGAGAGTTTATCGGCTTTATCATGCTTTCTGAAAGCTTTATGGAGATTATGGTGGTGATAAAGATTATTCCTCCTGCGAACACCACAAGCATTGGTATCACTGCAAGGAACACCCCTGCAAGGTTCGCCTTATCTGTAGAAAATCTCAGCACACCGCCGTTATACTTTATGGCATAATAATATGTACTATATCCAAGAGTTTTGGAAAATCTTGTGGATTCGCCCTCGCCATTTGCCATAGCCTCTTTGAACTCTTCACGGTCGGAGTGGTTTTCCATTTTGGTGGGATCTGCTTCAGAGTCATATTTTACATTGCCCTGTGCGTCGATGAAGGTGACACGGACATCATATTCTACTGATCTTTCCAAAATATCAGCCATTTCTGAGGGTTTATTGTTTCCTGCGGCAACGAGCTTTGCAGCGGATTTAAGCTCATTTTTAGTGAAACGCTGATAGGTAGAATATCCAAGAGAGCCTGCTACTAAAAGGAAAAACAGCACTGTACATGAAACAAGTATCGTCATGACTTTATAGAGTTTTTTCTGCATATGCTGTTCCTCCTTATCTGAAAAATTTTATATTTTGTAGCCTATGCCACGGACTGTTTTGATAAGATCCGTACAGCCTGCGGCTTCAAGCTTTTGTCTGAGGGTCTTGATGTGCATATCAACAGTTCTTGTTTCCCCTGCAAACTCATAGCCCCAGACCATTTCCATAAGCTTATCACGGCTCACGGCTATGGACTTATGTCGCATAAGATACATCAAAAGCTCAAATTCCTTATAGGTCAAAACGACCTCCTGACCGTTATAAGAGCATATACGTCTTGAAGCGTCAAGGGATACGCCCTGTTCTTCTATGACATCGGCTTCGGCATTCTGCTTGCCTGCACGTCTTAAAACGGCTTTTATTCTTGAAAGCAGTTCCATTACGCCGAACGGCTTTGTTATATAGTCGTCTGCGCCCATTTCAAGCCCTGACACCTTATCAAGCTCGCTTGATTTTGCGGTGAGCATTATAACAGGAACGTCCTGAGTGCGGCTGTCTTTTTTGAGCTTTGAAAGTATGGAATATCCGTCCTCGTCAGGAAGCATTATGTCAAGAAGCACCAGCGAAGGCTCTTTGTTTCTTATCTCTTCATAAAACGGTTTTGCTTTTGGAAATGCTTTCACCTCATATCCGCCCGATCTAAGTGCGCAGGATATAAGCTCTCTTATTCCGTCATCGTCTTCTACACAATATATAAGTGCCATAGATCTTACCCCTTTTCTTTAAAACTCTTTAGCAGGCAGAGCGTATTTCTCGCTGTAGCGTTTGACCTGTCCGTCAAAGCCCTCGCCTGAATTTTTAAGCATCTGAACATACTCGTGGACGTCAAAGCTTTCGTCATTTTCCTGTATAAGACAGACCGCTATATTTGAGCAATGGTCTGAAACTCTTTCAAAATTTGTGAGCAGGTCGGAGAACACAAAGCCCATTTCTATGGTACACTCGCCTGTCTGAAGCCTTTTTACATGGCGGTTTTTAAGCTTTGTTCTTATCTTATCCACCACTTCCTCAAGCGGCTCAACTCTTGTGGCAAGCTCCAGATCGTGCTTTTCAAAGGCTTCCATGGCGATATCCAAAACATCTCTTACGGCACTGCACATGACTTTTACTTCGGCTGTTGCCTGTGATGTGAAATTCAGATCCTTCTGCTGTTTTTCCTCGGCAACGGACACCATATTCATGGCGTGGTCGGAGATACGCTCAAAGTCGCCTATAACATGAAGTATAGTTGAAACTGACTGAGAATCCTTTGCAGAAAGATCTCGGCTGGAAAGCTTTACAAGATATGTGCCGAGTCTATCCTCATAGAGGTCGACGGCTGCTTCATTTGCGGCTATCTGCTCTGCCTTTTCCTTATCGTACTTATCGACGCAGATGCTCATTGCCATGTCTATGCTTTCTTTTGCTATCTCGCCCATGCGGTTTGTAAGCTCTCTGCACTTTTCAACTGCAAAAGACGGTGACTGGAGAAATCTCTCGTCAAGGAGCTTGAACTGCTCTTCGATATTGTCCTTATTTCCCTCCCCCTCTTTGTCTTTGACAGTGAGGTAGGCAAGCTTTTCAAGGACTTTGATAAATGGCAGAAGCACGACAGATGTTGACAGGTTGAATATAGTATGCACAATAGCTATCTCCTTTGCGCCCACAACTCCGTCAACGAATGAGAAGCCGATAAAGGCATTGAGCAGATAGAAAACTGTAAGGAAAAGCACTGTTCCTATTATATTAAAATAGAGGTGTACAACTGCAACACGCTTTGCGTTTTTGCTTGTGCCTATTGATGAAAGCAGTGCTGTTACGCAAGTACCTATATTCTGTCCTAAAATTATAGGAAGCGCTGAGCCGAAGGTTATTGCACCTGTGGCTGAGAGAGCCTGAAGGATACCAACGGAAGCAGATGAGGACTGAATGATAGCGGTAAGAAGTGCGCCTGCAAGAACGCCCAGAATAGGGTTTTTGAACCAGAGAAGCACTTCTGCGAACTCAGGAACGTCTTTAAGAGGTGCGACTGCACCGCTCATTGAGTCCATTCCGAACATGAGCACTGCAAAGCCCACGAGTATAGATGCGATATCCTTTTTCTTATCGTTTTTTGAGAACGTCAGCATTGCAACGCCTATTATCGCAAGGATAGGCGAGAACGAGGACGGCTTGAGCATATTGATAATAAAGCTGTCGCCGTTAAGTCCTGACAAAGACAATATCCACGCTGTTACGGTAGTACCGATATTTGCGCCCATTATAACGCCTATGGCGGAATGGAGCTTCATGATGCCTGCGTTTACAAAGCCCACCAGCATTACTGTGGTGGCTGAGGAGGACTGAATGACCGCTGTTACAGAAAGTCCAAGCAACATTGCCTTGATAGGGTTTGAGGTGAGCCTTTCAAATATTTTTTCAAGCTTTCCTCCTGCGAGTTTTTCCAGCCCGTTACCCATTACATTCATTCCGTAAAGGAACATTGCAAGACCGCCTATAAGGGTCAGAACATTAAAAATCGTCATACTGACACTCCCTGATAATAATTTTACACTATTGTTACAATGTTTACAATGAACATTATACAACATAATTGTAAAATAACAAATCAGGCTGAGTAAAATCTGAGTAAAATCGTACAAGAAGAGCAAAAAGGCGGTATTTCCGCCTTTTATAATGATATTTTACATGATTCTTTCTGTTTTATGGACGCCTGTTACGGAGAATACCACCCATTCTGCGATATTTACCGCATGGTCACCGATACGCTCGAAGTATTTTGCCACCATGAGGGTATCTATAGCTTTTTCGCTGTTTGCTTTATCGGCTGCTATCTCGTCGATTATCTTATCCTTGGTCTTTACAAAAAGCTCGTCTATTTTATCGTCAGAGCTTATGACCTTTCGGGCGAGGTTCTCGTCGTCGTTCACATAGGCGTCGATAGCGTCGTTCACCATTTGTGTGGCGGCTCTTGCCATTTCACTGATATCGCTAAGATCCCATTTCTGCTTTTTCTTTATAAGCTGGATATTCAGATCTGCAATATCTGCTGACTGATCGCCAACACGCTCGATATCGGTTATCATTTTAAGTGCAGCGGACACACGTCTGAGATCCTCGGCAAAAACAGGCTGTTGCTGCAAGAGCAGGTTAAGACAGATCCTCTCTACCTCACGCTCCGCCTCGTTTATCTTGGCGTCAAACTCCACCGTTTCACGGGCAAGCTTTGTATCCTGCTCTTCAAGAGATTTTATTGACATTGCGATTATCTGCTCTGTCATTGCTGCCATAGAAAGCAGCTTTTTGTTAAGCTCGCTGAGCTTATTGTCAAAATTCGCACGCATAGATATTTCTTCCTTTCACCTATTTTTCCAAAGCGTTTATCCGAAACGTCCTGTGATATACTCGAGAGTTTTCTGTTCCTTAGGATTGGAGAAGATACGCTGAGTTTCGTCGAACTCGACTATCTCGCCATGGAGGAAAAAGGCTGTTTTATCGGATATACGGGTCGCCTGCTGCATATTATGGGTGACGATAACGATAGTGTAATTCTTTTTAAGCTCTGTGGCAAGCTCCTCTATTTTGATAGTGGAGATAGGGTCAAGGGCTGATGTAGGCTCGTCCATAAGAAGCACCTCCGGCTTTACGGCGAGCGCTCTTGCGATACAGATACGCTGCTGCTGTCCGCCTGACATACCCAGGGCGGACTTTTTAAGTCTGTCCTTTGTTTCGTCCCACACGGAAGCCTGACGGAGAGTTGTTTCGACTATCTCGTCAAGGTCGGCTTTTTTCTTTATGCCGTGAGTTCTTGGGCCGTATGCGATATTATCATATATGGACATCGGGAAGAGGTTTGGTTTCTGGAAAACCATTCCCACACGCTTTCTAAGCTCGGTTATTTCCATATCTTTATAGATATTCTCCCCGTCAAGGGTAAAATCCCCTGTTATCTTACAGCCCTCTACGAGGTCGTTCATACGGTTGAGGGATTTAAGAAGAGTAGATTTTCCGCAGCCTGAAGGGCCTATGAATGCGGTTATCTCCTTTTCGGCTATGGACAAGTTTATGTTTTTGAGAGCCTGAAAATCTCCGTAAAAGAGATCGCAGTTTTTTACCTGCAGTTTTGGCTGTGTCATTTATTAGTTTCCTCCTTTGGAAAGCTTTCTGGCAACAAGGGACGCAAGTCCGTTAAGAAGCAGGACTACTGCCAGCAGAACAACTGCTGTAGCGCTTGCTTCGTTCATATAAAGTCCCTCGTTTGAAAGTGAATACATATGGATAGAAAGGGTACGTCCTGAGTCTGTAAGGCCTGCATACTTGGCGATAGTTCCTGCGGTATAGATAAGGGCGGCTGTTTCGCCGAAAATCCTTCCCATTGCAAGGATAACGCCTGAGAGGATACTGCTTATTGCAGGAGGCAGAACGATAACGAAGATAGTTCTGAGCTTTCCTGCGCCAAGTCCGTAGCTGCCCTCACGGAAGCTGTCGTCGACAGATTTCAGCGCTTCCTCGGTAGAACGGATCATGAGCGGAAGCACCATTATCGCCAATGTGCAAGCGCCTGAGAGCATTGAGAGCTTCCAGTTAAGGGCAAGCACAAAGAACATATTTCCGAAAAGTCCGTAGACTATGGACGGGATACCTGAAAGTGTTTCTGTAGTAAGTCTTATGATTCTGACGAATTTATTGCCTTTCTTTGCATACTCAACGAGATATATTGCGCAGAATATGCCCAGAGGTGCGGCTATTGCCAGCGACACCAGAAGCATTTCAAAGGTGTTCACGATAGCGGGGAGCATTGACAGGTTCTCGGTGGTATAGGTCTTTGCGAAGAGGGACGGTTTCAGATAAGGAACGCCCTTTATCACCACATAGCCCACGATAAGAACGAACACGCTTATGGTGAGCACAACTGCTATTTTGGTTAGGATATTGAACACCAATGACATGGGGTGTGTTTTATAGGTTTTCATTCTGTCTGACATTTTTATCACCCTTTATCCTTTCTGTTTGTGACAAGGTTAAAGCAAAGGTTCAGAAGAAGAATGAACACGAACAGCACAACACCTGTTCCGATAAGAGCGTCATAGTGAAGTCCCTCGGCATAGCTCATTTCTATTACGATATTGCCTGTTAGGGTACGGACGCTGTCCAGGAGGGAGTGTGGAATGATAGTGGAGTTTCCTGCTATCATGATAACTGCCATTGTTTCGCCTATTGCTCTGCCCACTGCAAGGATAACGCTTGCCAGTATGCCTGACTTTGCGGCAGGGAAAACGACTGTTGCCACTGCTCTTTCGTGTGTTGCGCCAAGGGCGACTGCGCCCTCGTAGTAACTGTCAGGAACGGCTTTAAGTGCGCTCACGCTCATGCCCACGATAGTAGGAAGTATCATGATACCGAGGATAATGGAAACTGTAAGCACGCTGTTTCCTGTTCCACCGAAAAGGTTTCTTATGATAGGAACTACAACTACCATACCAAAAAAGCCGTATACAATGGACGGTATGCCTGCAAGAAGATTTATTGGAGGCATGAGCCATTTGAAAAGCTTTTTAGGACAGAACTTTGCCATAAATATGGCTGTGAGAAGTCCTATAGGCACGCCTATTATGATAGCTCCTGCGGTGCAGTAGAGAGAGCCTACTATCATAGGGAAGATACCATATGAAGCAGGGACGTTTCTAGGACTCCAGTCTGTGCCGAAGAGGAAGTTGCCAACGCCTATTTTTGCGATCGCAGGACAGCCTTTAGCGAACATGAAGATACATATTACTATTACCGCCGCAACTGAAACGCAGGCGCAAAGGAAGAACAATGCTTTCATCGCTTTCTCAAGCAGGTGGGAACTTTGTTTTGCTGTTGGCTTCTGAGCGGCTGTATTCGCTGCCACCGCTGTGTTTTCCGTCAACGTAATTATCACCTCTGAAAATTTTTCACTTGTTTTTTGCTCAGACAAAGGGGGCGACAATTTGCTGTGCCGCCCAAAGTTTTGTCTTGTGCAAATCTTTATGGAGAATTAACTTGATAGCTTATTTGCTTTCGTCAGACCATGTTGTCTTTGAGCCTGTATAGATAGCCTTTATCTCGTCCATTGTGATGTCGTCAACTGCGTTATCCTTATTTACGATAACTGCGATAGCGTCCTGAGCGATAGTTACAGACTTGATACCCTGTGAAAGCTCGTCGTCTGAGATATCTCTTGAAGCCATACCGATATCAGATGTGCCGTTGATAGCGTCCTTGATACCTGTTGAGGAGTCTGACTGCTGAACGTCTACTGTTACGTTTGTGTTTGCCTTCTGATATGCTTCTGCAAGCTTTTCCATAACCGGTGTTACTGATGATGAACCGCTTACTACTACCTTACCGGAAGCGTTGTTTGAAGCGTAAGCTGCTGCGCTCTTGTCGATCTTTATGTAGCCTGCCTTTTCGATGATATCCTGACCCTCTGAGCTGAGGATATAGTTCTCAAAGTCCTGAGCGGCGTCTGAAAGTCCGTCTTTAACAGCGATATTGAAAGGTCTTACTATTTTATAGTCGCCGCTTTCGATAGTTGCTGTTGAAGGCTCAACGCCCTCTACTTTAAGAGCCTTTACTGTATCGTTCAGTGAGCCGAATGAGATATAACCGATAGCGTTCTTATCTCCTGACACCTGAGTAAGCACAACGTCTGTTGACTTACAGATAAGGGCGTCTTTCTTTGTGTTATCGGTCTTATTGCCGTTAGAGTCTTTTTCTTCGATACCTGTCAGTTCGATGAATGCGCCTCTTGTTCCTGAGCCGTCCTCACGGGAGATAACTGTGATCTTATCTGAGTTTCCTCCGCAGCTTGCGAGCATTGTGGCTGCAAGTGCAACTGATGTAAAGATCGCTGCCAGTTTTGATGTTCTTGTTTTCATGATATAAAACCTCTTTCTTATACTTGCCCTTTGGGCTTTTTGATTTGCACCTTTTCTCTCTGCACCCTGTGTGCAGGTCTTCATGTTATTTCTATTCAGGTGATATACTTATGATACATCAGCATTGTAAAATCAGTAACCGAAGTAAAGTAAAGTCATTGTAAGATGTTTGCAAAGGAGTTTACACACAAAAAAAAGTGCGTTCTCACAAGGAAAACGCACTTTGTAAAATCGGTGATATTCTATTTAAAATCAGTAGTTCTGTTCAAGAACAACTGAGCCGTCTGCCTTATTATATGCAGCGCTGTAGCCGTGACCGTCTTCTGTAAAGAAGTAATAATACAGGAAGCCTGCATCCTCAGTTCTGTATTCATATGAAGACACCTTGCCGTCTATCTGAGCTGTGATAGCGGCGACAGCCTTTGCAGAATCTCCGCTCTCAGCTGATGTAGTTGTTGTAGTTTCATCAGGCTTTGAGTCTGCTGTAGTTGTGGTAGTTGTTGTAGTTTCTGTATCTGAGGCAGTTGTTGTGGTAGTTGTCGTTGTTTCTGTATCAGGTGCAGAGGTTTCGGTGGCTGGTGTTGAGCTTTCGTCAGCCGGCTGTGAGGTAGTGGTATTTGTGTCGGTAGAAACTGCACTGCTCTCGGTATCGACAAACACGCCTCCCTTACTGTCGTCATCATCGGCAACAGTTGTTTTTGGCTTTGTAGTAGTAGTGGTCTTATTATTTGTTCCGCCAAAGCCGAAGATCTTATAGCCTGCGACTATAGCAAGAATGACCACCACAAGTATACCCACTGTGATAGTGGCAGTAATTGCAAAGAGCTTTTTTCTGGAAGCGTCATCGTTATCCTCTGTATCATCATCGGAATAATCGTTTTCATCGTCAGAATAACCGCCATTATCATAATTATCCTGATAATTCTCAGAGCCGTCATTATTATCATGGCTATCAGCTATTGGTGTGGAGAAAAACTCTGTAGGCTCTTCCGGCTGTTTAGGCACGGTAAAGGCTCTTGTTTTCTCTTCATACTCCTGTGCCTCCTGCTTTGTGAACACTCTTGTTCTGTCGGCATCGTCGGCAGAGGTGAAATTCTGCTCCTCCTGCTTACTGTCTTGCGTAACAGGTGTGCTTTCGTCTATAAGCAGGTTATGGCAATACTTACAGAGTATTGCTTCTTCGGATATTTCCTTATGGCAAAAAGGACATTCCTTTGTTTTCATTTTTACTTTCCTCCTGAATATTATCTGTTAAATATAATGATAACACAAACCATTTTAAAAATCAACAGGTTTCACCAAAATATCATCAAATTATACCATTCTTTTAAAAAAGGCTCTTTTATGGACATTATTTTTGATGTTTTCGTATGATATCACGGTATGATTTGTTGAAGAATGACATTTGTATCGCTTTTAAGCAGGGCGTAATTGTGCAAGTATACAAAGTGATAAAAAACCTATTGACAAGACGGGCATTGGGGAGTATAATAATTAAGCTGTCTGATGACGCAGACAAATGCTTCACAGAAACATCTATGAAGCTCAAGGCACACAAAGCTTGGAACTTTTCCGTGGCTGGAGACTTTTCCCCACCGTGTGCAACGTCAACTACGAGGCGTAACTCAGTTTGGTAGAGTGCTTGGTTTGGGACCAAGATGCCGCAGGTTCAAGTCCTGTCGCCTCGACCACTTTATTAAAAAAATGAAAACAAAATAAAAAGTGCTTGACAAGTGCTTGGAGATATGATATAATAGATATCGTCAGTTCGACAGATCAAGCAATACAAGCTGGTGTAGCTCAGTTGGTAGAGCAGCTGATTTGTAATCAGCAGGTCGGGGGTTCAAGTCCGTCCACCAGCTCCATTGAAGCCTACTGTTTAGGCAGTAGGCTTTGATTTTTGAAAAACTTGATAGGGGAGAATTCCCGAGTGGCCAAAGGGGGCAGACTGTAAATCTGTTGCGTTTCGCTTCGATGGTTCGAATCCATCTTCTCCCACCAAGCTTAAAAAACGCCTTAAACGCTAAAGTTTAGGGCGTTTTTCTTTTGCGTTCAGCAGAGATAAAATCCCTCTGAAAATCTGTTTGTCTAACAGTTATCTAACATAACGCTAACTAAGTAGGCTCAATGTCAATAGTTGGGGTAACCCGAAAAAACAGAGACACTTCCTCACTCGTCTTCTTTTTTATTGTTTCTACTAATATTCGAGCTTAACAATAAAATTCCAGAGCATAAAAATAATACCCAAATTATAATATTTTCTTGATTTATCGCATTATAAATCAAGCATATTATGCTTAATATAATCTGTACAATTGAACAAATCACTCCTATTTTTTGTGTCTTTTTATCCATCATTGTCTCCTCCATAAATTCCGATTTATCTAATTTCTATTAACATCTATTTCACTGTTCATGAACCCCTCAAAACGGTCGAATTGCAGGATTGGCCGTCAGCTTTTTGTTCTATAAAATTCTCTCCAAACACCCTGACATCTAATCCACTCACTCAATTTGCATTATCTAATCCGAGGCTACAACCTGAATTAGATTTTGCGTTGGATATGTTTCCGTAAGATACAACCGAGCATTTTCGGTAGTCAGGCGTACAATTTTAATTTCAGAAAAAGTCAGCAAACAAGCCGAATTTTATATTGCTTAATTATTTTCTTGACATCAAGACTACCGTCTCCACATGTGCGGTGTGGGGAAACATATCTACGGGTTGGATTTTTTGGGCTTTATAGGGGCTGTTTTGGGTTAGGTAGGCTAAATCTCTTGCCAATGTTTCGGGGTTGCAGGAAACATAGACAACCTTTTTCGGAGACATTTTGATTAGTGAATCGAGAAATTTTCGGTCACTTCCGGCTCTTGGCGGATCCATAAACACAACATCGGGCTTTTCGTCCTCGTCTGCAGCTTCTCTCATGAACTCGCCCGCATCGGCTTTGTAGAAACGGATATTTTTCAGATTATTTGCTCTTGCGTTTACGATTGCATCCCTCACGGCATCGCCGTTAAGTTCTGCACCGATAACATTGCCTGCGCCGTTTTTGGCGGCAATTATGCCGATTGTGCCGATTCCGCAGTAGGTGTCAAGCACGGTTTCGTTGCCTTTGAGATTTGCAAATTCAATTGCTTTGCCGTACAAAACTTCGGTTTGAACGGGGTTAATTTGGTAAAAGCTTTTCGGCGAAATTCTGAACCTGCAACCGCAGAGAATATCCTCAATATAACCCTTGCCGTACAGCACTTTCTGATTGTCACCGAGTACAAGGTTGGTGCGGTAGGGGTTTATATTTTGCACAATGGTTGTGATTTCGGGAAACTGTTTCAGAATCGCTTTTACAAAATTGTTTTTTGACGGAAAAACAGGTGTACCTGTCACAAGCACAAGCATAATCTGATTTGTCGCAAAGCCTCTTTTCACAAGAATGTGACGGAGAAAACCTTTGCCTGTGTCCTCGTTATAGGTTGTCATTCTGAAAGAGGGGAGGAGCTTGCGTACTGCAACGATGATTTTGTCGGCAATAACATCCTCTGTCTGACAGCTGTCAATTCCGACAACATGATGACTGCCCGACTGATACACACCCGAAATGATTTTGCCCTTTTTGTCCGTATAAAAAGCCGCCTGAACCTTGTTGCGGTAGTGGTAGGGAGTTTTCATTCCGATAATTTTTTCAACGGTGCAAAAGCGTTTGAGAAGTTTTTCGACTTTCCTCTGCTTGAATTCAAGCTGTTCGGGATATGACAGATTTTGCAGCTGACAACCGCCGCATTTTTTGTAAACGGGACAGCTTTGTTTATTGGTTTCAGGTCTGTTACTCATAATATTTCCTCACATTTTATTGCTTTGTATATATCCTTTATTTTATCATCAATCATATTGATATGCAACAGAAACAAACCCTAAATGACAAAGAAAAACGCAGGAGGGAAATCCGCTCCTGCGCTTTCTGATTATTAACCGGTATATCGAAAAATTGAGGATTATCAGGTTATTTGTAATCAATTAAAGATTTGTGTATCCCATAAGGCTTTCGTCAACCTCTTTGGCAACATCTCTGCCCTCACGAATCGCCCAGACAACAAGTGACTGTCCTCTGTGCATATCGCCTGTAACAAATACATTTTCAACATTTGTCTTGTGTGAGCCTTCTGCCGTTGCAACATTGGTTCTTGCGTTTGTTTCAACACCGAATGCCTTGGTTACATAGTTTTCACTGCCGAGAAATCCTGCCGCAATGAGTACGAGTTCAACATCAACCTTGTATTCTGAGCCTTCAACCTCTTTCATCATAAGTCTGCCTGTTTTAGCATCCTTTTCGGGTTTGAGCTTAACAAGCTCCGCACCTACAAGATTACCGTTCTTGTCAGCAATGAACTGCTTAACGGTTGTCTGATAAACTCGTGGATCGTGACCGTAAACTTCAATAGCCTCTTCCTGACCGTAGTCTGTTTTGCAGACTCTCGGCCATTGCGGCCATGGGTTATCGGCACTTCTTGTGTCGGGAAGTTTAGGCATCATTTCAAGCTGAAGAACGGATTTTGCACCGTGTCTGATGCTTGTGCCGACGCAGTCGTTACCTGTGTCGCCGCCGCCGATTACCATTACATTCTTGCCTTTTGCACTGATGAATGTACCCTCTCTGAGGTTGCAGTCAAGAAGTGACTTTGTTGTTGATTTGAGGAAGTCAACGGCAAAGTGAATGCCGTTAGCCTCTCTGCCGGGAACTTTGATATCTCTCGGATTTGATGCACCGCAAGCAAGGATTACACGGTCAAAGTCCTTGAGAATTTCGCTTGCCTTGATGTCTTTGCCGACATTTGAGCAGGTTTCAAAGGTTACGCCTTCTTCTTCCATAATGTTAATCTTGCGTTCGATAACATCTTTTTCAAGCTTCATATTCGGAATGCCGTACATAAGCAGACCGCCTACTCTGTCATTGCGTTCAAATACCGTTACAGAGTGACCGCGCTGATTGAGCTGGTCGGCAGCGGCAAGTCCCGATGGACCCGAACCGATGATTGCAATTTTCTTGCCTGTTCTTACCTTTGGAATTCTTGCGTCTGCAAGACCTTCTTCATAAGCATTTTCAATGATTCCGTATTCGTTGGCTCTTACGCTGACAGCGTCACCGTTTGCACCGCAGGTGCATGCCTTTTCACAGAGAGCGGGACATACACGGGATGTGAATTCGGGGAAGTTGTTTGTAACTTTAAGACGGTTGTAAGCCTGTTCCCAGTTGCCCTTGTAGATGAGGTCATTCCATTCGGGAATGAGGTTGTTAAGCGGACAGCCCGAGAATGCAGAACCAATCTGCATTCCTGCCTGACAGAAAGGCACACCGCAGTCCATGCATCTTGCACCCTGTTTTTGCTGATCCTCTTTGCTGAGGGGATCGTGAAATTCGTCAAAATTTTTGATTCTTTCTTTTACGGAGTATGCCGGGGCATCCTCACGCTTATATTCCATAAATCCTGTTGGTTTTCCCATAAATATCCCCTCCTTATTTATTATTCACAATTTCGTAGAAAGCTTCAATCTGTGCCTGCTCGTTTGTAAGACCTTTTTCTTCATAAGCGGCAATTGCAGCCATCATTCTCTTGTAGTCGTGCGGAATAATCTTCTTGAATTTTGGAAGATACTCGTCAAAGTTATCAAGGATTTTCTTGCCTCTCTGTGAACCTGTTGCTGCAACATGTTCTTCTATAAGCGTTTTGAGTTCGATTATATCGTACTTTTCTGTTACCTCAGAGAAGAGAACCATTTCTTTGTTGAGCTTTGTGTAAAGATCTCTTTCTTCATCAAGAACATAGGCAACACCGCCTGACATACCTGCTGCAAAGTTTTTGCCTGTTTTGCCTATAACAACAACTCTGCCGCCTGTCATATATTCACAACCGTGGTCGCCGACACCCTCAACAACTGCTGTTGCGCCTGAGTTTCTTACGCAGAAACGCTCGCCTGCAACACCGTTGATAAATGCCTTGCCGCTTGTTGCACCGTAAAGTGCAACATTACCGATGATGATGTTGTTACCTGCGTCAAATGTTGAGTTCTTCGGAGGATAAACTACCAGCTTACCGCCTGAAAGTCCCTTGCCGAAGTAGTCGTTTGAGTCGCCCACAAGTTCAAGTGTGAGTCCCTTTGGAATGAATGCGCCAAAGCTCTGACCGCCCGAACCGTTGCAGACTACTGTAAATGTGTCGTCATCAAGGTTGTTGTAATGCTTTCTTGTAACCTCAGAACCGAAGATTGTACCGAATGAACGGTCAGTGTTCTTAACATTGACTTCAACCTTTTTCTTTGTGCCTTTTGCAAGAACCTTTGCAAATTCTTTGCAGAGGATTCTTTCGTCAAGTGTTGATTCAAGCTTGAAATCATAAAGGCTCTTTTTGTTGTATTCAACCTTTTCCGAAACAAAGTTTGTATCAAGAATGTTAGAAAGGTCAACCTCGGCAGCCTGTCCTGTGATGCCTTCTTTTCTCTTGATGAGGTCAATTCTTCCGACAAGCTCATCAACGGTTTTTACACCGAGCTTTGACATATATTCACGAAGTTCGCTTGCTACAAACTTCATAAAGTTTATTACATATTCGGGCTTGCCGCAGAATCTTTTTCTGAGCTCGGGGTTCTGTGTGGCAACACCGAACGGGCAAGTATCAAGGTTACATACTCTCATCATTGCACAACCGAGAGTTACAAGCGGAGCAGTTGCAAAACCAAATTCCTCTGCACCGAGCATTGCGGCAATTGCAACATCACGGCCGTTCATAAGCTTACCGTCGGTTTCAATAACAACTTTGTTACGAAGGTCGTTCATAATGAGCGTCTGATGAGCCTCGGCAAGACCGAGTTCCCACGGCAGACCTGCATTGTAGATTGAGTTTCTCGTAGCCGCGCCTGTCCCGCCGTCATAACCTGAAATAAGGATTA
>OGMT01000683.1_pt1 | contig 22326 bp, 19 predicted proteins | sample 1573271 | NCBI WGS metagenome assembly OGMT01 (sample SAMEA2582000, study PRJEB24529) | metagenome | biome: Human gut stool | place: China | collected 2011 | reverse complement strand
TCTGAAAATAAGGGGGCGTGGCAATGGCAGCCACCCGCAGACAACATAAAAACCAAAAAGAAAGCGCATGGGTGCCGCCGCTGCAGCGGGACCCGGGACCGTGGAACCGGCTGCTGCTCAACTGGCTGGCAACGCTGGCCATTATCATGGTGTTCGGCCTTGTAATGCTGTACAGCGCAAGCTACACCACCGGCTACCTGCGCATGGGCGTCAGCCTGCACTACATCAAGCAGCAGGCTATGTGGATCACCGCTTTCTGCGCTGGGCGAGCAAGCCGCTGTACTGGGTGGTGCTGGCCATGCTGGCCGTCACGCTGACCTTTGCACCGCTGAACGGCTGCCGCCGCTGGATCCGTCTGGGCGGCCTGACTCTGCAGACCTCTGAGGTGGCAAAGTTTGAAATGATCCTGCTCTCGTCCCATCTGGCAGCAAGTGCGCCGCAGATCGGCCGGTTCAGCCCGTCGCTGAGAGAAAAAATCAAGCCAAAGGATTGGTTGTTCATCCGCATCGTAAGGCAGCTGATCGTGCCGGTGCTGCCGCTGGTGCCGGTGGTGCTGCTGCTGTTTTTAGAGCCGCACATGTCCGGCATCCTGCTGACCACCGCCATCGTGGGCACCATCCTCATGCTGACCGGCTGCGGCGGTGTATTGACATGGTGCGGGGCCGCAGCGGCGGCTCTGCTGCTGAAACCGGCCCTGACGCTGGTGGAATCCATTGGCTATCTGCAGGACCGCCTGAACACATGGTCCGATGATCTGGAAGCGCTGAACGACCAGACCAAGCAGAGCTTGTACGCCATCGGCTCCGGCGGACTGAAGGGCCTTGGCCTTGGCAACAGCGTGGAAAAGCAGCTCTGGCTGCCGGAAAGCACCAACGACTTCATCTTCAGTGTGGTGTGCGAAGAATTGGGCTTCATCGGTGCGGTGCTCATCATCGTGCTGTTCAGCCCGATAAGAAAATATCCTATGACGGAGTACAGGATGAAGCAGAAAAGACGAGTGCCCCACGTTGGAATACATGAGCTATAGAAAATGTCCCATAGGGGGTAATTGCCTTTCCGTATTTCCAAATCGGGCAACAGAATAGCGCTCAGTATCCAGCAGGCTACTGATATAAGGATGGCGGCGGGAAGCGTAAATCGTCCCGCCGTAACCCGATTTTGGAATCTTTGGCTTTTCATTGACTGTTAAAGGTCGAATCCGATATCGCGACGGAAGTATTTGCCTTCAAAACTTAACATGTCGGCCACTTTATAACTCTTTTTCAAAGCCTCTTCTTTTGTCTCTCCATAGGAGCAGACAGCTATGACGCGTCCGCCGTTGGTGACGATATGCCCGTCTTTTACGGCGGTACCGGCATGGAACAGAATGCTGTCCGTGGTTGCTGCCAAGTCAAAGCCGCTCATGGGATAGCCTTTCTGATACGTTTCGGGATACCCGCCGCTGACCAGCATTACGCAGGCAGCCGTGCGCGGGTCGAGTTCCATTGCCTTGGTATCGAGGTTTACCTTGTGCACGCCTTCGAAAAGCTCTACAATGTCGCTCTTGATGCGCAGCATGACACTTTCGGTTTCCGGGTCGCCCATACGTACATTGTATTCGATAACCATAGGCTCGTTCTGTACATTGATAAGTCCCAGGAAAATGAAGCCTTTGTACAGGATACCTTCTTCGCGCAGCCCGTTGATGGTAGGCTCTATGATGCGTTTGCGCACCTTTTCCATAAATACCTCATCGGCAAACGGAACGGGTGTTACGCTACCCATACCGCCGGTGTTCAATCCCTTATCACCTTCTCCGATACGTTTATAGTCTTTGGCTACAGGCAGTACCTTATAGTGCTCACCATCGCTCAGGACAAATACCGAGCACTCTATCCCGCTGAGGAATTCTTCGATAACCACTGTTGCGCTGGCATCGCCGAACATACCGCTGAGCATCTCTTTCAGCTCTTTCCGGGCTTCTTCCAGAGTCGGAAGAATCAGCACGCCTTTACCGGCGCACAGGCCATCGGCTTTCAGAACGTAGGGAGCGGTGAGCGTTTCGAGAAAAGCAAGTCCTTCTTCGAGTGTTGCAGCAGTCACGCTTTTATAGCGGGCGGTAGGGATGTGATGGCGCAGCATGAATTCCTTGGCAAATTCTTTGCTGCCTTCCAATTGTGCACCTTTTGCAGAAGGACCGATGACAGCAATGTGCTGTGTAGCGGCATCTTCTTTGAAGAAGTCGAAAATACCCTGTACCAACGGGTCTTCGGGACCCACTACAATCATGTCAATCTTATGTTCAAGGGCAAAAGCCTTGAGGGCGGGGAAGTCCGTAGCTTTGATGGCTACATTTTCGCCCACTGCACTTGTTCCCGCATTGCCGGGAGCGATATACAGTTTCTCTATTTTGGGGCTTTGTGCAATTTTCCAAGCCAAAGCGTGTTCACGGCCACCTGAGCCAAGCAATAATACTTTCATTTTATGGATACGTTTAATTGTTTACTGTTGAAAATGTGTCCGGTTTATAAATAATCCTCGAAATATCGGGTTATCTTTTCGTGCAGATGTACGCGGTCGCGTCCCAAAACGTTGTGCTTATGTCCGGGATAGATAAACAGATCGGGATAGGTGCGTGCATCTATGCATGCCTTCATGAAAGAAAGCGTATGCTGGGGCACGCAGGTGTCGTCGTGGTCATCGTGGATAATGAGCAGATGTCCTTTCAGTTGCCCTGCGAGGTTCTTCAAGTCGCACTGTTCATAACCTTCGGGATTTGTCTGCGGGGTGTCCATATAGCGCTCGCCATACATTATCTCATAATATTTCCAGTCGATGACCGGTCCGCCGGCCACGCCTACTTTGAAAATCTCCGGATAGCGCAGCATGAGTGCGGTAGTCATGTGTCCGCCGAAACTCCAGCCGTGAACGCCGATGCGGCTGCTGTCTATGTAAGGCAGGCTTTTCAGGTAGTCCACTCCTTTTACCTGGTCTTTGCCCTCTTCAATACCCAAGTGTCTGAAGGTGACGTTTTCGAACTCCAGTCCCCGGTTACTGCTACCGCGGTTGTCGAGCGTGAACATGATATAACCCTTATTGGCCATATAGATGTCCCAGCCGCGTGCGTCATTCATCCAGCCGTTGGTAATCATCTGGGCATGAGGACCGCCATATACATAGACGATTGCAGGATATTTCTTATTCGGGTCGAAGTCGGCAGGCTTTACAAGGCGGTAATATAAGTCGGTCTTGCCGTCGGCAGCCTTTATTGTACCGGTTTCTATGGCAGGCATGACAAAGCCTTCATAAGGATTCTTCGCAGTGAGCAAAGAGACACTTTTCTTGCTTTGGGTATTGGTTATCTCTATTTTGCGGGGAGTATCCGGAGTTGAATACCGGTCGATAATATAATTGCCCGAAGCGGAAAGTATTCCGTTGTGTACTCCCTTGCTGTTGTCCAATGGAGTACGTTTGCCGGTATTGACATTGACCTTGTACAGGTTGCTTTGCAAAGGAGATACTTCCGTAGAAGCGATGATAACTTCTTTCTTTCTGGCATTGAATCCTAAAATGTTCTGTATCAGCCACTCCCCTTTTGTCAGTTGCTTGATGAGCTTGCCGTCCGTATTGTAGAGATACAGATGGTTGTAGCCGTCTTTCTGGCTCTGGTAGATAAATTGAGTATGATCCCAAGGCAGGAACAGGATGGGGTGTTGAGGCTCCACATATTTGGGATGCGTTTCTTCGATAAGCGTGGACATCAGTTCGCCGGTCTCGCTGTTGTATCGGCAAAGTTTTGCATGATTCTGGTCACGGTTCAGCTCTATGAGATAAAGACTCTTTCCGTCGGGCGCCCAACTGATATTGGTGAAATAACGGTTGGTAGGATCGCCGGTATTCAAGTAAACGGTTTTTTGAGTGTCCGGATTATAGATACCTACGGTAACCTGATGGCTGAGCATCCCTGCCATCGGATAACGTATCTTGTCCACCAGCGCTATTCTGGGAGTAATATCCACCAGCGGATAGGGAGTTACCATGCTTTCGTTCATGCGGTAAAAGGCCAGCAGGTTTCCTTGAGGACTCCAGAAGGTGCCCTTGCCGATTCCGAATTCATTGCGGTGTACGCTCTGTCCGCATACAATTCCTTCGGGTTCTTCGGTTACGGCTTTGTTGTCCACGAAGAGGTTATTCTTAACGGTATAGGCTATGTGTCCGCCTTCCGGGGTATAGTCAATGTTTGCACCGTTTCTTTCTCCGGCCTGCGGCAGACCTTTGACGAATTCATCTTTCTCGAAATCATAAACGATGTATCTCGCAGGCAATTTGATAAGCATATACGGTTTGTCCGGCCATGGAAACTCGGTATTGTAGAAATGCTGTACTTTATTTCCCTTATGGCCGGGTGTTACGGTTGTTTCCGTAGGAGTTATCAGTGAGTTGAGTACTTTATTTACCTTTTCCCGGGTTGTGAGCAATGTCTCCTTCCCGTTTTTGGGATTGACGGCAAACAAGGAGTCGATGCCGGGTTTTATACATACGTCACCCCACCACTGCAAACCCGGCAGGTTCTCAGCGATACGATAGGTTGCGCCACCAGGAAGAAGGTCTTCCAGAGTGGGCATTTTCAAGTCTTGTGCCATAAGCTCCATTGAAGATAAAGCAGGTGTTGCCAGTAGCAATACCATGATTGCCTTACCGATTCTCTTTATGTTCATAGCTTTTAATTTTAACGGTTTCAGTCGTTATTCCGTTCGTTGTTCCGTTTCCGAAACTCTCCCGGTTTACGTTCTTTATTAAATTCTCGCTTCGGTTTCCATTCTCCGTCTGCCGGTTTTCTGTATTCACGAGGCTTGAATTCCCGTTTATCATCCGATTTGAATTCTCTTCTCTCTCTCGGCTTGAATTCCCTTTTCTCTCCGGATTTAAACTCTCTTCTTTCTCCGGTCTTGAATTCTCTTTTTTCTCTTGCAGCGTAAGGTCTGTACTCTTTATTACCCTCTTCGCTTTCCTGCTTTTTGAATTCTTTGTATTTTCCGTCGAAGATTTCGTATTTACGGAACTCACATTCCAGAGCACCGTTGAACAGAGGTATCTTGGCAGTAGGTTTCAATCCGATTTGATCGAAGCATTCTTCACGATAAGAAAGTATCCACGCGGTGTTGCCTGTAAACGCATGTTTCAGCCGTTCGCCAATCATGGAGTATAAGCCCAGCAGGTCGTTGGTAGATATACGCTCTCCATAAGGCGGGTTGGTAATGATAACAGCCTTTTCCTTAGGTTGCTCAAACTGCTGGAAAGGTTGCAACTTCAGCGTTACGTCTTTGGATACGCCTGCTGCCTTGATGTTATGGGTTGCGATTTCATTGGCTTTCGGATTGTTGTCGTACCCGTATATCTTATGAGCGAATTCACGTTCCTGGCTGTCATCGTTATAAATCTTATCGAACAGCTCCTGGTCGAAATCAATCCATTTTTCAAAAGCAAACTCCTTACGGAATACGCCCGGTGCGATATTCCTGGCTATCAAGGCAGCTTCGATGGGGATTGTTCCCGAGCCGCACATCGGGTCTATCAGGTCACATTCTCCGTGCCAACCGCTCATTAATATCATGCCGGCTGCCAAAACCTCATTCAGAGGAGCTTCCACGGCTTCCTGACGATAACCGCGGCGGTGCAGAGACTCGCCGGATGAATCGAGAGAAAGAGTGCATTTGGTTTCTGCAATGTGAATGTTCAATAATACATCCGGCTTGCTGATGCGTACAGACGGGCGTTTGTCGTATGCATCCCGGAAATAGTCCACAATGGCATCCTTCACTTTGTAGGAAACAAATTTGGAATGGCGGAATTCCTCGCTGAACACAACTGCGTCTACGGCGAAAGTTTTATCTATATCCAGATAATCTTCCCAGTGGATTGCCTTGATCTGTTCATACACCTCATCGGCATTTTTCGCTACAAACTGTTTGATAGGTTTCAGGATGCGGATAGCGGTCCGCAGGCAGAAATTCGCCTTGTACATCATTTCCTTGTCGCCGCGGAATGATACCATACGACGTCCTATCTGTATCTCGTCTGCACCCAAAGAGGTCAGTTCCTGTGCCAATGTTTCTTCCAGTCCCTGGAAAGTTTTGGCAATCATTTCGAATGATTGTTCGCTCATCTACTTATTTATGATTTATAATTTATGATTTATTCCGGTATGATTTCATTTTTACTATTACGCATATGGTATGGATTATAATTCTGAAATCATAAAATCTCTTACTTTTTTGCTTTGGTTTGTACTATTCTTGCGCCTGCGGGCACATCTTCCGTTACCCAGATGTTGCCGCCTACGGTAGCGTCTTTTCCGATGGTGATACGCCCTAATATGGTGGCATTGGAATAAACAATGACATTGTCTTCCAGTATGGGATGGCGGGGTATGCCTTTGATGGGTTTACCGTCCTGGTCCAGCGGGAAACTTTTGGCTCCGAGGGTTACACCCTGGTATAGTTTTACGTTCTTGCCGATGATACAAGTCTCGCCGATTACCACACCTGTACCGTGGTCTATCGTGAAATAACCGCCTATGGCAGCTCCCGGATGAATATCGATACCGGTTTCGCTATGGGCCATTTCGGTGATGATACGCGGAATGAGAGGCACGCCGAGTACCAACAGTTCGTGTGCTATGCGGTAATTGCTGATAGCGCGTATGGCCGGATAGCAACTGATAACCTCGCCAAACGAATGTGCGGCAGGGTCGCCGTTGTAAGCGGCTTCAACATCCGTAGCCAGTATGCGACGCAGTTCAGGTAAATGGCTGATGAACCGGGCGGCAATTGATGCGGCCTCCTCACGTTGAAGTTCGGTACAGCAACTGCATTCGTCATCACTGCCGAAACAGAGTCCTGCCAATATTTGCTCGGTCAGCAGGTCGAACAGTCTTTCTACATTGACTCCGATATGGTAAGTTACCGTACGGCTGTTGACCGTTGAATTTCCAAAATATCCGGGGAAGATAATGGCACGTGCAAGTTCGATAATATCGCACAATGCCTTAGCTGAAGGCAATGGATTGCCGTCCGTGTGCTGGTGAAACAGTCCTTTGTAGGATTCGCTTTCCGATAGCTCATCGACTGCCTGTGTCAGGATGTGAGTAAAATTAAGTGGACTCATTATGATATCCTTTATTAATAAAGTGGCTACAAAGGTATAAAATACTCACCAATTTTCCTACATATCCCTCATTTATAGTATGGATTTACCACATTTATGGTATTTTGAATGAACGGACTCCGCCGTACTTTTGTCTTATTGATAATTCACTGTAAGATATGAAAAAAATAGCACAACGTCTGACTGATTTAGTTGGCAATACTCCTTTGTTGGAGTTGAACAATTATGGTAAAAACAAGAACTTGAAAGCTCGTGTCATCGTCAAACTGGAATACTTTAATCCTGCGGGCAGCGTAAAGGACCGTGTTGCGCTGGCTATGATAGAAGATGCGGAAACGAAAGGACTGTTGAAGCCCGGTGCAACGGTTATTGAGCCGACCAGTGGGAATACCGGGGTAGGGCTTGCCTTTGTGGCAGCTTCCAAAGGCTATAAATTGATTTTGACTATGCCGGATACCATGAGTACGGAACGTCGCAATCTGCTGAAAGCCCTTGGTGCGGAACTTGTTTTGACGCCCGGTGCAGACGGTATGAAAGGTGCTATAGCCCGTGCCGAAGAGTTGCAGGCAAGCACTCCCGGTTCACTGATTCTGCAGCAGTTTGATAATCGGGCTAACCCTGCCGTTCATGAGCGCACTACCGGACAGGAAATCTGGCAGGATACGGACGGGAAGGTCGATATATTCGTGGCCGGTGTGGGGACCGGCGGAACGGTGAGCGGCGTGGGTGCGGCTTTGAAGAAACATAACTCCCGGATACAAGTGGTAGCCGTAGAACCGGAAGATTCTCCGGTATTGTCAGGCGGAAAACCGGGCCCGCATAAGATTCAGGGTATCGGTGCAGGTTTTGTTCCGAAAAACTATAATAGTGCCGTGGTAGACGGAATTTTGCAGGTGTCCAATGATGATGCTATCCGTACCGGGCGGGAACTGGCGAAATACGAAGGCCTGTTGGTGGGGATTTCTTCGGGAGCGGCTGTCAGTGCTGCAACCCAGTTGGCGCAGTTGCCGGAGAATGAGGGTAAAAACATAGTAGTGTTGCTCCCTGATACGGGAGAACGCTATTTGTCGACGTTGTTGTATGCCTTTGAGGAATATCCCTTATGATGAGTTATGTGCTCAGTCCTATACAGAGACTACCTAAGTGACTGAAGTATTCTGAGTATAGGACTGGGATACCTTGAATATGCAGGTTAGTGGCAATCAAACTTCGGGCAAAGTTTTTTGTAGAGATTATTTCAATTCACTCGGCCTCAGCCCGAACGATTTGCAGCTTATTTCATCTACTTTCACTTTCCATATTTTCACATTGCGTACAGCCGGTTCGGCATAGCTACATGCATTGTCCGTATATTGCTTCATAAGCAGGTCGAGTATCCGTCGCTTTTCATCCATATCTTCTATGAAACGCACTTTGCCTTTACAGATAACGCTGCGGGATTTCATGCTGTAACTGCAAGCTATCTGTTTATGCATATACACCAGTTCGTGCCCTTCACAGAAGGTGATGCAGACCTGCGGATGCCGTGCCACCATTTCTACTTTACTTCCTTCGGGGCCCGAATGCAGATAAATAGTATCATTTTCCCAGGCAAAGTTCATAGGTATTACATACGGATTACCCTCTCCGTCGATAATCCCGACCGTACAATAAGGGCATTTACGGATGATATCTTCTATTTGCGAGCGGTCTGTAATAGTAATTGTCTTCATGTATGTGTAGGTAAGCTTTTGTAACTGACAATGATAATTCCGCCTATTCAACCAGTGCAAAGTCCAACTGCTTTTTCTCCAGGTTGGCGCGTGCCACCTTGATGGTGATAGCGTCGCCGAGGCTGTATGTGCGTTTCTTCCGTCGTCCGCGCAGGCAATAATTCTTTTCGTCGAATTCGTAGTAATCATCATCGAGGTCGCGGATAGGTATCATTCCTTCACATTTATTCTCGTTCAGCTCAACGTACAGTCCCCATTCGGTAACACCGGAAATAACGCCGTCGTAAGTCTGTCCCAGGCGTTCCGTCATGTATTCCACCTGTTTGTACTTGATAGAGGCGCGTTCCGCATTGGCAGCTATCTGTTCCATGCTGCTGGAATGCTCGCAGAGGGCTTCGTATTTCTGTTCGGAAACGCTTCGTCCGCCTAAATCCAGGTATTTGGTCAGCAACCGGTGCACCAGCATGTCCGGATAGCGTCGGATGGGAGAAGTGAAATGAGTGTAATAATCGAATGCCAATCCGTAGTGACCGATGTTGTGCACGGAATAGCGTGCTTTCTGCATGGCACGGATGGATACGGTTTCAATAAGGTTCTCCTCTTTCTTTCCCTGAATATCATCCAGCAGATGGTTGATGGATTTGGATACATCCGTTTTGGTTCCGCCGGTGCGCAGTTTGTAGCCGAAGCGGGCAATGAACTGTGCCAGATTATCCAGTTTTTCCGGGTCCGGAAGGTCGTGAATACGATAGGGGAATACTTTCGGCTTTTTGCTTTTGGGTACACGTCCTATTTTTTCCGCTACAGTGCGGTTGGCGAGTAGCATGAACTCTTCTACCAGTTTGTTGGCGTCTTTGGATTCCTTGAAATATACGCTGACAGGCTTGCCCTGCTCGTCAATCTCAAATTTCACCTCATAGCGGTCGAAGTTGATAGCGCCACTCTTGAAACGGCGTTCCCGCAATTTCTTGGCAAGGTCGTTCAAGGCTAGAATCTCCTCTTTATAATCTCCCTCGGCGGTAAACCGTTTTTCACGCAATATCTTGGCAAGAGAGTCCAGCTTGAGGATTTCTTCCTTAAAGTCTCCCTCTTTGGTTTCGATAATCTGCTGCGCCTCTTCGTAGGTGAAGCGGCGGTCGGACTTGATAACCGTATGCACAATGCGCGAGTTCTTCACTTCTCCCTTGTCCGTCATCTCGAAGATGGCAGAGTAGGCCAGTTTCTCTTCATCGGGGCGCAGGGAACAGATGAAGTTACACAACCGTTCGGGCAGCATCGGGATGGTGCGGTCTACGAGGTAAACGGATGTGGCGCGTTTCTCGGCTTCTTTGTCGATGATGCTGCCTTCCGTTACGTAGTGCGTTACGTCGGCAATGTGTACACCCACTTCCCAAAGATTGTCCTTCAGTTTGCGGATGGACAGGGCATCGTCAAAGTCCTTAGCGTCTTTGGGGTCTATGGTAAAGGTGGTTACATTGCGGAAATCCTCACGTTTGGCATATTCTTCTGCGGGAATTTCGGCAGGTATCCTGTCTGCGGCTTTTTCCACGGATGCGGGGTAAACATACGGCAATCCGAATTCGGCCAGGATGGCGTGCATCTCGGTGGTGTTATCTCCGGCTTTCCCCAGAATGTCGATAACCTGACCGATAGGATTCTTTGCCTTGTCAGGCCATTCCACCACTTTGACGATGGCCTTGTCGCCTGTCTTTCCACCTTTCAGTTTCTCTTTGGGGATAAAGATATCATTGGCCAGCGTGCGGTTTTCCGTAACAAGGAAAGCATATGATTTGGCAACTTCCAATGTTCCTACGAAGGTATCGTTGGCGCGTTCCAGTATCTCGATGACTTCGCCTTCGGCTTCGCGTCCGCGGCGTTTGGCATAAAAGGCGATACGCACTTTATCGCCCGCCATGGCGTGTGCCGAGTTCCGTTCGGCAATGAAGATGGGGTCGCCGCCGCCTTCGGGTATGAATGAGTTCTTTCCGTTGCTCTTGCGTTGGAAAGTGCCGGTCATCTCCACACCATGATTGTTCAGTTTGTATTTATGCTTGTCCACTTCGGTGATGTAATCGTCATCCGACAGTTCGGACAGTATATCCATACACAGCATTTTCAGCGGGTGTGTAGTGAGATGCAGTTGTTCGAAAATGTATTTCAGGGACAGTACTTCGTCTTGTTTTACGTGGAAGAAGTCCAATAGTGCTTTGACGAGCTCTTTCTTCTTCATTCGCTTGCCGGCTTTTTTCTCTTTCTTTTCCTTTTTTGTCTTAGCCATAATCTGATGTCTTTTTATCTTTCTTGCAAAGTAAACAAATAAATGTATTCACTCGTTCACTCCGGCTTCAAAATCTTTCTGTCTTACTGAAAATTATAAGGGAACGACCGGTCATAACGGATTTATGTACTATATTTGCAACAACTTAGAAAAACGTCATGGAAGTACAATCTATGGATAAGGAAGAGATTGCGAGGGAAAAAGGCATTTACCGCGTAACGATTGTGGGGAGCGTAGTGAACTTCCTGCTGCTTCTGTTCAAGTTCTTTGCAGGCATCATGGGGCATAGTGCCGCCATGCTGGCGGATGCCGTACATTCGTTATCGGACTTTGTTACAGACATCATTGTCATTGTTTTTGTGCGTATCTCTTCCAAGCCGGAAGATGAGGGACACGACTACGGACATGGCAAATACGAGACTTTGGCAACTGCCATTATCGGCATAATATTGCTCGGCGTCGGTTTTGGGATTTTCTGGAATGGCGCTTCATCTATCTATCGGTTTCTTCACGGTGGTTCTTTGCAGGAACCGGGAATGCTGGCACTGATAGCGGCATTGGTGTCCGTTGCCTTTAAGGAAGCGCTTTATCGCTATACGGTGTTTAAGGGGAAGAGGTTGAATTCTCAGGCAGTGGTGGCCAATGCGTGGCATCATCGCAGTGATGCTCTTTCTTCCATAGGAACTGCCATAGGTATCGGCGGGGCTATTCTTTTGGGAAATCATTGGCGGGTGCTCGACCCGATAGCCGCGGTTGTTGTCAGTTTCTTCATCATGAAGGTGGCCGTAAAGTTATTGATTCCTTGCGTAGATGAGTTGCTGGAGAAATCGCTGCCCGCCGATGTGGAAAATGAAATTCAGAAGATTATCCTTTCTTTTCCCGGAGTAAGTTCGCCTCACCATTTGCGCACCCGCCGTATCGGGAATTATTACGCGATAGAGGTGCATGTGCGCATGGATGGAAAAATAACACTGGAAGAAGCACACCGTACGGCAACGGCCATTGAGAATACCTTGAAGGAACAGTTCGGTAAAGGCACTCATGTAGGTATTCATGTAGAGCCGGTGAAATGATGAGGCCGTACAGTAGGGGCGGAATGGTAAAGTAACGGGATACCGGGAGAAAATAATTCATAATTTATAAAATTCATAATTCATAACGTGGAATCGGTTTTAGTAACAGGAGCAAGCGGGTTTATCGGGAGTTTCATCGTGGAAGAGGCGTTGAGGCGGGGATTCGGCGTATGGGCAGGCATCCGTTCGTCCAGCAGCCGGGAGTATTTGCAGGACAAGAAGATACATTTTCTTGAACTCGACTTTGCGCATCCCGGTGAGCTTTGTGCGCAACTTTCCGGTCATAAGGAACTGTATGGTAAGTTCGATTACATTATCCACTGTGCCGGAGCTACAAAATGTGTAGATAAGAACGACTTCGAACGTGTGAACTACCGGCAGACCAAATGTTTTGTAGACACGTTGCGGGAGTTGGACATGATTCCCAGGCAGTTTGTCTTTATCAGTACCTTGAGCGTATTCGGTCCGATACGTGAAAAGACCTATACTCCGATTACGGAAAAGGATACCCCTGTGCCCAATACCGCCTATGGCCTTAGCAAACTGAAAGCGGAGAGGTATCTGCAAGGCATACCGGATTTTCCTTATGTCATCTATCGTCCTACGGGTGTGTACGGACCGCGCGAGAAGGATTACTTCCTGATGGCAAAGTCTATCCGTCGGCACACGGACTTCTCCGTGGGTTTCCGCCGGCAGGATTTGACGTTTGTTTACGTCAAGGATATCGTGCAGGCTGTTTTCCTGGGGATAGAGAAACAAATATCCCGCCGCACCTATTTTCTGGCAGACGGCAAGGTGTACCGGAGCCGTGCTTTTTCCGACCTGATACGGAAAGAACTGGGGAATCCGTTTGTAATTCGTCTGAGATGTCCGTTAATTATATTGAAAGTTGTATCTTTGCTCGCCGAATATTGGGCGAAACGCCGGAATACCACCAGTACGCTCAATTCGGACAAGTATAGAATAATGAAACAACGCAACTGGCAATGCGACATAACTCCGGCTGTCAAGGAACTTGGCTACCGCCCTGAATATGATTTGGAACGGGGAGTGAAAGAAACCATTGCCTGGTATAAAGATAAAGGATGGCTTTAGACTTATTCAAGAGAGTAGAAACCCGTAAAGGGCTTTTTGCGGTAGAGAAGATTACGCTGATATATAATCTGCTGACTTCCATACTCATACTGTTTCTTTTCCAAGAAATGGATCATCCGGTGCAGATGCTTGCAGACCGCGCTGTGATTGCAGGCATGACGTTTTTGCTGATGTATCTTTACCGGCTTGCGCCCTGCAAGTTTTCGGCTTTCATCCGCATCGTTATCCAGATGTCGTTGCTCTCCTACTGGTATCCCGACACATTCGAGTTCAACCGTATCTTCCCCAACCTGGACCATGTTTTCGCTTCGGTCGAGCAATGGATATTCGGCGGACAGCCTGCCGTATGGTTCTGTCTGCGTTTTCCGCAGATGTGGGTGAGCGAACCGTTCAATATGGGTTATTTCTTCTACTATCCGATGATACTTCTGGTAGTGGTGTGGTATTTTCTCTACCGCTTCGACCTTTTTGAGAAAGTGTCGTTCGTGATAGTCACCGCTTTCTTCATCTACTACCTGATATATATCTTCGTGCCGGTGGCAGGGCCGCAGTTCTATTTTCCGGCTATCGGTGGGGATAACGTGGCGCAGGGGATATTCCCGGCTATCGGCGATTACTTCAACCACAACCAGGAGCTGCTGCCCGGTCCGGGATATGAACACGGATTCTTTTATAATCTGGTGGAAAGCTCGCAGCAGGTGGGCGAGCGTCCGACGGCGGCATTCCCCAGTTCGCATGTCGGCATGTCCACCATCCTGATGATTATGGCATGGCGGGGCAGCAGGCGTTTGTTTGCCTGCCTGCTTCCTTTTTATCTGCTGCTGTGCGGGGCTACAGTGTACATACAGGCGCATTACCTGATTGATGCCATTGTGGGCTTTTTCTCTGCCATTGTGCTCTATGTGGTGGCAACGTGGATGTTCAAGCGGTGGTTTGCGCAACCGATGTTCAAATGATGCCAGTCCCTGACTCATTGTCTTTCAACCCCCTGACTGAATGAGGTTCGCTCGGCGGATGATTGCCGACCCATAGAAAAGCAGGGCACTCTTTTGGTTGGGGTTGTAAGATAATTTAAGCTATATCAGTTTTTCTATTTCGTTGAAGATACGGTACAGTTCCTCCTTTGTCTCTGCCCGCAACATGGCGATGCGCGTTTCCCGGAAGTTAGGGATACCCTTGAACAGCGGGCTTGCTGCCAAGTGGCGGCGTACGTGCAGGATACCTCTCCGTTCGTCCAGCAGTTTTACGCTGTCTTCCACTTCCTGCCGGAGTACATTCAGTTTCCATTCGGAACTGAGGGGCGGTATCTCTTCACCCGTCTCCAGATAATGTTTCACTTCCTTGAATATCCAAGGGCGGCCGAAGCTGGCGCGGCCTATCATAACGGCGTCCACCCCGTAGCGGTCGAAGCACTCTTTGGCCCTTTGGGGGGTGGTGACGTCACCGTTGCCGATGATGGGGATGTGCATGCGCGGATTGTTCTTGACTTCACCAATCAGTGTCCAGTCCGCTTCACCCGTATACATTTGGGCGCGGGTGCGGCCGTGAATGGTAAGGGCGGCAATGCCGCAGTCCTGCAGTTGTTCTGCCAAATCTACGATAATCTTGCTGCCGGCATCCCAGCCGAGACGGGTTTTTACGGTCACGGGTATCTTTACGGCATCTGCCACGGCACGGGTTATCTCCAGCATCTTGGGGATATTCTGCAACATTCCCGCACCGGCTCCTTTGCCGGCCACACGTTTTACGGGGCAGCCGAAATTGATGTCCAGTATGTCCGGACGCGCCTGCTCCACGATACGCGCCGCCTCTACCATAGTGTCCGTATCTTTGCCGTATATCTGTATGGCTACAGGGCGCTCTTCGTCACTGATGTTCAGCTTCTGTTCGGTCTTGCTGACAGAGCGTATCAGCGCGTCGCTCGACACAAACTCGGTGTACACCATATCCGCTCCGAAACCTTTGCACATCAGTCGGAAAGCGGGGTCGGTCACATCTTCCATGGGGGCAAGCAATATGGGGTGCTTGCCGAGGTCTATATCTTTAATCTTCATAATCTGACGGGATTTGCCTGCAAAAGTACGGAAAAAGCCTGTTTCATTCGCTATGCAGGAGTGAAATCCTTGAAAGAATATACAGCTTCTTCCTTAAATCTGTATATTTGCACTATTCATTCACTTAACAACAGAAATAATTATGAAAAAGAGTTTGCTTTCAGTCGCATTGTGCGTGATGACACTGCTCATCGGCATTTCCCCTGTTTCTGCACAAGGGCAGAATAAGGAATATCAGGAAACGTTGCATAAAATGCTGTTGCTTTCCGGCGGTCTGGCCACTGTGGATACGATGGTTCCGCAGATAATCGGCATGATGAAGCAGCAGTCCCCCTCTGTATCGGAGGCCACGTGGAACGCAGTAATGGAAAAGGCAAAGCAGTTTTTCAGCGATAATCTGGTGAAGGTGTATGTGCCCATCTATCAGAAACACCTGACATTGGACGACCTGAAGAAGATTGTAGCCTTCTACGAATCTCCGGTGGGCAAGAAGCTGGGAGCGGTTACTCCTGCCATTACAATGGAAGGGATGACGGCAGGCCAACAGCTTGGCATGGAACTTGTGACACTGATTCAACGGGAATTGGATGCGCACGGTAATAAATAATTGCATCATTAAATTTCATATTGGATGAATTCTACTACTTTGAACGATTTTGAAATCATGGCTCCGGTAGGCTCGCGCGAGTCTCTTGCCGCAGCTATCCAGGCGGGTGCGGACTCTATTTACTTCGGTATCGAAAACCTGAATATGCGTGCCCGTTCCGCCAATACCTTTACCATTGACGATTTGCGGGAGATTGCCCAAACCTGTGATGAGCATGGTATGAAAAGTTACCTTACGGTAAATACCATTATCTACGATAACGATATCTCCCTGATGCGAACCATTGTGGATGCGGCAAAAGCGGCAGGTATCTCGGCGGTGATTGCAGCCGATGTGGCTGTGATGAGTTACGCCCGGCAGATAGGACAGGAGGTGCATCTGTCCACGCAACTGAATATTTCGAATGTGGAGGCTTTGCGTTTCTATGCCCAATTTGCCGATGTGGTGGTGCTGGCGCGCGAACTGAATCTGGAGCAGGTGGCGGAAATCTACCGTCATATCTGTGAAGAGAATATCTGCGGACCGAGCGGTGAGCGGATACGTATCGAGATGTTCTGCCACGGCGCTTTGTGCATGGCGGTATCGGGCAAGTGCTATCTTTCGCTGCACGAGATGAACCATTCGGCCAACCGGGGAGCCTGTATGCAGGTATGCCGCCGCTCGTATACGGTGCGCGACAAGGAAACGGATGTGGAACTGGATATAGACAACCAGTACATTATGTCGCCCAAAGACCTGAAAACCATTCATTTCATGAACAAAATGCTGGATGCAGGCGTGCGTGTGTTCAAGATTGAAGGACGCGCCCGCGGTCCCGAGTATGTGCGTACGGTGGTGGAATGTTATAAGGAGGCCATTCGCTCCTATGTGGAAGGCACGTTTACCGACGAAAAGATAGCTGCCTGGGACGAGCGCCTGAAAACCGTGTTTAACCGTGGTTTCTGGGACGGCTATTATCTGGGGCAGCGCTTGGGCGAATGGACCCGGAACTACGGTTCTGCCGCTACTGAACGTAAGATTTATGTCGGCAAGGGTATCCGTTACTTCTCGAATATCGGCGTGGCGGAGTTCTTGGTGGAAGCCGCCGAAATCAATGTCGGCGACAAGCTGCTGATAACGGGACCGACAACGGGAGCCGTATTCACTACATTGGAAGAAGCGCGCGTGGATCTGAAACCCGTGCAGACGGTGAAAAAAGGGCAGCATTTCTCGATGAAAGCGGATAAGATACGTCCCAGCGACAAACTCTACAAACTGGTTTCCGTAGAGGAGCTCAAGCGGTTCAAAGGTTTGGATATCGAGAATAAACGCGGTTAATTATCAAATGGTAAATTGTTAAATTGCAGGTATTATAATGAATTATATTTATGAACTGAAAATGAAGGTCCGCGACTATGAATGCGACCTTCAGGGTATTGTCAACAATGCCAACTACCAGCATTATCTGGAGCATACGCGGCACGAGTTCCTGTTGAGTACGGGTGTCAGCTTTGCCGCACTCCACGAACAGGGGGTAGATCCAGTGGTAGCACGCATCAATATGGCTTTCAAGACACCGTTGAAAAGCGGTGATGAGTTCGTATCGAAGCTGGCAATGAAGAAAGAAGGCATCAAGTATGTGTTCTATCAGGATATTTTCAGGGCAAGTGACAATAAAGTGGCCATCAAGGCAGTGGTTGAAACGGTATGTGTGGTAAACGGACGTTTAAGCGACAGCGAGTTATTCGATAACGTCTTTGCCCCCTACCTCGACCATGAATAATGACGAACGTCTTTGCAGTATAGCTCTTACGCTCTGCCCCGGTATAGGACATATCGGGGCAAAGCGTTTAATAGATGCCATAGGCAGCGCCGTTGACGTTTTCGGGTATCGTAAGGAATTGCCGGAACGTCTGCCCGGCGTGAATTCCTCGATAATTACGGCTCTTGACTGTCCTGCCGCTTTTCTTCGTGCCGAACGTGAAATGGAGTTTGTGGAAAAGAACCGCCTGACTTGTCTTACTTTGCGGGATGAGGCCTATCCTTCCCGTCTGCGGGAATGTGAGGATGCGCCGATTGTCCTGTTTTTCAAGGGAAACACTGATTTTAACCGTTTACATGTTATCAATATGGTAGGTACGCGCCGTGCAACGGAGTACGGCAAACGGTTTTGTGCGGATTTTGTGCACGATTTGTCCGTGCTTCTCCCTGATGCCCTGATAGTGAGCAGTCTCGCCTACGGCATTGATATTCATGCACATCGTGCCGCCCTGGCCGATAATATGTCTACTGTTGCCGTTCTGGCTCACGGTTTGGACCGTATCTATCCTTCTGTACATCGTAAGACAGCTGTCGATATGTTGGTCAACGGCGGTTTGCTTACCGAGTTCTTATCCGAAACTACTCCGGACAGGCATAACTTTGTCAGCCGTAACCGTATTGTGGCAGGTATGTGCGATGCGACGATTGTTGTGGAATCTGCCGCTAAAGGCGGTTCTTTGATTACAGCGGATTTGGCCGACGGCTATCACCGTGATTGCTTTGCCGTGCCCGGGCGGGTGACGGATGCCGCTTCTATCGGCTGCAACCGGTTGATACGGGATAATAAGGCTGCGCTTGTACAGAGTGCCGAAGAGTTCGTAAAAACAATGGGGTGGGCGAATGCAGAGCCTGCTGCCAAAGCAGCCGGTATCCAGCGCAATCTGTTTCCGGAACTGACGGATGAGGAGGAGCTGGTGGTGCGTATACTGACTCATCAGGGAGACTTGCATATCAATGCGCTGGTAGTGGAGGCGGACATACCCGTAAACCGTATGAGCGCCTTGCTTTTCGAACTGGAGATGAAAGGGGTGGTAAAGGCATTGGTTGGAGGAGTATATTGCTTATTGGCATAAAAAAAGGAGTACCGCTGTACTCCAACCTTTGTTAACCTTAAATCTAATACTATGAAAAAAATCACGTAACAAATGTATAGCTTCTTCACATATTTCCCAAATATTTACTCTTTTCCTGAATTTCTTTTAGTTTTCTTTTGCGAATATTTACTGTTTTCGTGCACGCTTGGACATCTTGACTTAAATAAAGTGTATATAATGACTATATGATAACTGTCGGATAAGCGAGGCTTGCTGTTGGGGCTTTTCGTGGAATATTCCGGTTCTTTGTCTGTATTGGAAGTAGCATAAGTTGCAAAAAACTTCCAATCGTTTCACAGAATCTTCCAAGTTGCTAAATGAGTTGGTTTTTCTGTATCTTCTTTAATTTTAATGGTTTATTTTTGGCTTTGTACAAAGCAAAGTTATGGTGAACCGTATCTATATAGTAACTCTTATAATGCTCTTTTTTTTATCAGTGGGAAGAGCATCTGTACGGGCTGACATATTGATGGTTGTAAACAGTGTAATGCTGGACTCGGTTATAAAACCGGACGAATGGAGAGAAGTATATCGGTGGGTACTCGCTGATAAGAATGTGCCGGACAGGAAAGAGGTTTTGATGTTAATCCGGTATCATTATGGGAATTTCGGCAAATTGACGGAACTGTTGTTCTATCTGAACGAAGGCAAGGCCTGTAAATATCTGTTGCAGTTTGTTTTTCCGCGGATAGGCAGCTATACGGTACATTCGAAGGAGTTTCCTATTGCCGGAATACGGATGCCGGAGAAGGCACTGCCGGTAATGTCTGCCGGTAGCGGAGAACTGGTTCCGACTGCGTTCCCTGAGAAAAGAAAAAGGCTGGGACCATCACATAAGGTTATGGTAGCTCTGAAGAATAATATGATATATGATTTGGCGTTGGCTCCGAATGTGGAAGTTGAGTTTTCGACAGGAAAGAGGTGGTCTTTGAATACTGAATATAAATGTCCTTGGTGGTTGAACAGTCGGAACGGCTTTTGTTATCAGCTTCTTTCGGGAGGTGTGGAAGTACGCTGTTGGCTGGGCAACAGAAATCTGTGTAACAGATTGACAGGGTATTTCCTGGGGCTATATACCGAGGGAGGAGTATATGATTTTCAGTTGAAAGAAGAGAGTGGCATTCGCGGTAAGTATTATATGACTTCGGGTCTGTCCTGCGGATATGCACGCAGAATAACCGGGCACCTTGCAATCGAGTGCAGTTTGGGAATAGGTTATTTGACAACGGAATACTGTAAATATACCTCTTATCAAGGGGAATTAGTCCGAACTAATGGAGGACACTTTCATTTTGTGGGTCCTACAAAGGTAGCGGTCTCTTTAGTATGGCATATAACGGCAGGACAATGAATGTGGTGGAAAATATCAGATATAATGTACCGTTGCCTCTGTTCTGTCTGTTGATAATCCTGTCAGGGTGCAATTTCAGGGAGGTGCTGGACGATTATCCTGTCAGTGGCGTACAGATAACGCTGGACTGGACGGGAGTTGCGGAGAATTTGCCGGAGACCGTGCGGGTAATATTTTATCCGAAAGATGCCGAGGGGCGGAAAGTAGACGGTTATTTGCCGGCTGCCGGCGGGGAAATGAAAGTACCGCCCGGCCATTATGCAATGATAGTTTACAACTATAATACGGAATGTGTCTGCATAGAAGGCGATGAGTGCTATGGTACTATCAGGGCATATACGGAACGGTGTATTGGAATGGATGCTGGAGAGGATATGATTTGGTCGCCGGACGATTTCTACGTTGTGGCGTTGGATGATGTGGAAATAACAAAAAGCGAAGCGGCTATGGTGATGAAACTGAAACCGGAACGGGTAGTAAGCAGTTATTCGTTTGCCGTGAAGGTGGATGGTGTAGAAAATATATCGGCTGTTGTGTGCTACGTCAGCGGGTTGAATGGCGGTTACTTTCTCGGTAGAAGGCTGTGTACACTTGCAGAAGTGCCCGTTTATGTGGAGAATGATTGTAAAAACGGACTGTTGCAGGGGCATTTTTCGCATTTCAGGCTTCCGAAAAGTGCGGATACGCGGGGCGATAGTCCGGTAGTGTTGACCATCAGGATTATTAAGGTGGATAAGCAGGTGCAGGAGATTCTGGTTGATATCAAAAAGTTGATAACACCTCCGACCTCCGGTGAGGAAGAAGAAATACAGCCTGCTCCTGATGGGGAAATACATATTGAGGTGCCTGTTCCCGATGGACAGATTACGGTAGAGGTGGATAAGGAAGAAGGTGGAAATAGCGGTATCGGAGGTGATATAGGTGATTGGGATGATGAAACGAATGTGGATATAATCGTGTAGAAACAAGATAAGCAATTAATATATTAACTAAAAACAAATGGTTATGAGAAAAATTTTATTGGTGGCTTTAACAGCCGCAGCAATGGTAAGTTGCTCTGAAAATGAAGGGCTTGAGAATGAAAGTACAATGAACCGGATTAAATTCGGGACAGTGGTGAAGACCGGAACAAAGACATTGGTTGCCACTACTGAGAATTTCAGTAAGTTTACTGTAAGCGCTTATAAAACAACAGATGACATGGGGGGAACTGTACAGTTGAATACGGGTTTTATGGATGATATAGAAGTTGATAAATCAAGCGGGGAATGGAAGTATAAGGGCGACTACTACTGGCCTGCCTCCGGTAAATTGCAATTTTTTGCTACCTCACCGGCGCAAACTTTGGATATTACTACCGCTGCCGGTTATCCGAAATTCGAGTATGCGGTGAAGGCGGTTGACAGTCAGGAAGATTTGGTTGCTGCCAACGTAATAAATCAGGTAAAGTCTGAGTCAGCCATTTCTCTTCCTTTCCAGCATCTTCTGACGCAGGTGAACTTTACAATCAAGGGTGATGTTGCCGATTTTATTTATACCGTATCGAAATTGGTGATTAAAGGTGCAAAGGATAAGGCTACTTTTACTTTTGACGGAAGCAGCACCGTAGGGGCTTGGAGTAACCTGGCAGAGTCTGCTTCGGGTGTGACATACGAATACACCGGCACTCCCGTATCCGTTACTCCGACTGCTGCAGAACCTGATGCTTTTACTGCTTTTGAGACTTCCGGCAATGCCTTGTTTATGCTGATGCCTCAAGACGACCTGACAGGCGTTACTTTGGAGATTACCTATACTGCTGCACCGAAAGATAAATCAAGTGAGTATACCTGGAACGATACCAAGGTCGTTAACCTTACAGGCAGTTGGGGCATGGGCAAGAATATTCGGTATACATTGACGCTGACCAACAATGCTACTCCTATTAAGTTTACTCCGAATGTTGGCATATGGACCAATGAGGACGGAACATTCACCGGGCTATAAGAGTTTGATATAAGAGTCCTGTTGATTTCATAATATTTTGATTCTGAAGGTGTGTCAAAATGCACCCCTTCTTTCTTTTACGCACAAAGCCCCGACTTTCACAAGCTGGGGCTTTGTTATTACCTAAAGA
>OGMT01000659.1_pt1 | contig 22922 bp, 18 predicted proteins | sample 1573271 | NCBI WGS metagenome assembly OGMT01 (sample SAMEA2582000, study PRJEB24529) | metagenome | biome: Human gut stool | place: China | collected 2011 | reverse complement strand
TGGTCGAATGGGCAAGGTGTTAATTTGGTTCGTAATCATTATTAGTACAGTGGTTCTCTACTGTCTTATGAAAGTTAAGGCAGAGAGTGATGAACTGTATGAGGAATTAATGAGAAAGCATTTTTATGGCAGGTCTGATGATATTCCTGCATCTGACAAAACCGAGCACTTGAAAGGGTGTGGGTAATTATATGAAATTTTGCAAAACAATAATGCAGACAATACAGAAAAGGAGTGAAAGGAACATGAATAACAAGTTAGAAGTAATCGGCATTGATCATGGCTGGTCAATGATGAAAACAATCTCTCAGGTATTTGTCACAGGAGTTAAGGAGATTACAACAACTCCGGCACTTTTCGGCGATGTACTTGAGTATGAAGGAAAGTTCTATAAGGTTGGAACTGTGAGGCAGGAAGTAAAGGATACAAAGGTCGAAGATGACAGCTTTTATCTTCTCACTCTTGCAGCAGTTGCTAAGGAACTTAAAAGAAGAGGTCTTGCAGAGGCAAAGGTATTCCTTGCTGTAGGACTTCCACTTACAAGGTTTGGAGCAGAGAAGAATGATTTTATCAAGTACCTGACAAAGAATAAGCGTGTAAGCTTCAAATATGAGAATGAGCCGTATTATATTGAAATGGATGATGTGGCAGTATTCCCTCAGTGTTATGCAGCAGTAGTGGACAAGATTCCTACAATGGCAAAGAAAACGCTGATAGTAGATATCGGTAGCTGGACAATCGACATTATGCCGGTAATCAACAAGTCACCGGATGAATCAAAGTGTGTGACGATTCCAAAAGGTCTTATTACCTGTATGCGTTCTATCAATGAGCAGTGTGTAAGACAGCTTAACGGAGAGGTAGACGAGTCAGAGATACAGAACATCATGCGATATGGCAGGTCAGATATTGATGATGAATACTTTGCCATTATTAAGGCAGAGATAGAGGATTTTGTTGATAAGGTATATAACTCAATCCGTGAGTTTGGGTATAACTTAAAGACTACACCGATTGTATTTGTCGGTGGCGGGGCAGTTGTGATGAAGAATTTTGGTAGTCATGATGCTAAGAACATTTCCTATAACCTTGATGTAAAGGCAAATGCAAGAGGATATGAGCAGCTTGCCACAATGGGACTTAAAAGCACTAAGCGATTATCATAAGGAGGCAGATGATGGGAAGAAGACTTGAATATGAAGTAAAAACTTCTGTCCGCCTCAACATGTGCAATCCTCAGCATGTGAAAATCAATGATGTGATTCAGAACCTTGATCCGAAGATTTTCAAATCTAAGAACCAGTTCATCATAGATGCGATTCAGTTCTACATTGATAATTATGGAAAAGAAACTTTTGTTATCAAGAAGAAGGAAAAAGAGAGGGCTGAATATATCCGGTCAGAAGATATTGATGACATTAAGGAAGAAGTCATTGAAGCAGCAACCAATGAGGCTAGGAAAGAGGTCATAAGGCTGTTAGGCGGAGTGATATCCGGGATGAATGTTGGTCAGCCGGTAATAATGCAGGCAGCCAATAGTGAAGCACAAGAACCTACAGAAGATGTTATGGACGATGCAGATGTTGCAGGACTTGCAATGGGATGGATGTCGAAAGGAGACTGATTATTATGAGAAGAGTTATGGGAGCCGTAGGAACAGTAATTTTAGAGATACTCAAGTGGATATTAAGGATAATTCTTGGAGCGTTGAAGCTGGTCTTAGGACTTGCCAGAATAATTCTTCTTCTATTCGCTATGGTGGCAAGGATATTTCTTTCATTCGTAAGAATGGGCACATTCTGAGAGGAGGTGAGCATATGCAGGTAAAGGGTTTATTCTTGAATTATAAGAAAAACAGACGACTTATGCAGTATTTCTTTAAAATAAGAGAGCTGGTATAATGAAAGGAGTTTAAGATGCACAGAATACGGGACAGTCCTATGTGTCCCGTGCATTACAGATAAATAGTTCACCGCAAGGGTGGATGGCACGGAACACAAAGCCCGTCCCTCTTGCGGAGAAGGGATGGGTGATTACTATGAAGAAGATAAGTATTATCTTATTATCCGCAGTACTGGTCTTTTCAATGGCTGCCTGTAATGGTGGTAAGGAAAAGGCTGATAATCAGACAGAGAAACAGACGGAAAGCGTAAAGCCAACTGAAGAAGTAGCAATGGCAACGGAAGTTGTCACAGAGGTCACAACCGAAGCTGGAAGTGAAGAGACAGAGAAAGATATTGCCGAGGTTAAAGATTCAGAAGAGAAGACTGATAAGGAAGATAACCGGTCAGCTGATAATGAAACTGCTTCAAAGCAGGAAGAAAAGCCGGAGCAGAATGACGAGCCGGAACAGAAAGCTCCTGCAAGTGGTAATAAGGAAGCTGGTGGAAATCAGAGTAATGCAGGTAATGGTGGTCAGACTACAGACATTCCGAAAGACAATGTGAGCAATCCAAAGCCTGCATCCGTGGCGTACAGTCCACAGAATGTTGTGTCACTTGCAACAGCAAAGTGTCAGGCAGGAGGGATGATTACCACACAGCAGAATTTACAGAATCATTTGAATGACGGCAGTATCACGCAGGAAGAGTACAATGAGTATTATCCTTACGATGGTATGGAAGGCTCTTATTATAGTGTGTTTGTAGAGACAGACCTCAACAAAGCAAGTACCATTGATGGACAGCGGTTATCATCTGAGGATGCAATTGCAGAATATATTGCAAGTATGTTACTTTTGGAAACAGATCCGGTATTCTACATCAGTTATGATGGAGTTTACACGACAGGCGGCACAGACTATTACGAGTTTCGATGTCACAGATAAATAAAAACGAATAGAAGCAGAAGGAAGAAAGATGTAAGCCATAAACTTATGTCTTTCTTTTTTTATGCGTAAATTAAGGAGGAAAGAGCACATGAAACAGAAACTAAAGCGTTTTATGGCAGGATTTATGGCTATGCTCACACTGGTTGGAACACTCTTTACGAATGGAACAACAGCATTTGCAGCCAGTCCGCAGGCAAATATTGCGTTCTGGAATGCGTCAGTCAAAAATTCCGGAGAAGTAAGTGAGCTGAAGCCCGGATATAATCATGGCAAGATTCTGTATTCAATTCTTGACGGAAATTCTGCATATTGTATGAATTTCGGATTAAGAGCAGATGGCGGTCAGCTTATGAACAGCTACGATGATGCGAGCACATCAATGTCAGCACAGCAGAGAAAGCTTTTAAGTTACTGCCTTTATTATGGGTTTAACAGTACACAAAAGGCGGCACCAAGCAACAGTCAGTGCGATGAGTATATCGCAACTCAGGCAATGGTATGGGTTATTGTAGCAGATATCTTTGGAACCGGAAGTGGTGATTCGGCAGCAAGAAAGCTCTGTAACACAGCACCAAGTCCTGATTCTTCATACAGCTATTATGAGAGACTCAGGGACAATATCAACAGTTCCTACAATGCAACGCTTCCAAGTTTTGCATCACGCAGAACCAGTGAGGCACCAACTTATGAATTAAAGTGGAATGAGGGAAGTCAGAGATTTGAAACAACATTATCTGACAGCAATGGTGTTTTATCGGATTTTGATTTTGGCATCAGCGGATATTCTGTTGATAAGAATGGCAACAGTATTACAATCTCTTCAACGAGCGTGAATACTACAGCTACAACAGGAACATTCACATCCAATGCTGGCAAGGTTGAGACAACATCAAGCTGTGTATTCTGGCTTACAGGAAAGAGCGGATATCAGGAGTTTATTTCTGAAAGACCGACAGCAGATCCTGTCAAAGCATATATCAAGGTCAAGACAGAGAACATCGGATATGGTGAGCTTACAAAGACAGATGAGTCAAGCGGAGTGAAGCTTTCCGGTGCAGTCTATGGAATCTATTCTGACAGCGGATGCACAAACAGAGTACAGACCATGACAACAGATGGAAACGGATATGCAAAGTCAGCTGCACTTGTCGCAGGCACTTATTATGTAAAAGAGATTACCGCACCAAAGGGATATGTCCTTTCCGGTAAGGTTCATACACTTACTGTAAAAGCAGGACAGACAACGGGAATCTCTGCAACAGATAAAGAGCAGCTTGGAGCAATCACAATCTATAAAGAGGGTGAGGTGCTTAGCTCATGGAATGGAAGCAATTTCACTTATGAGAAAAAGAAGCTTTCCGGAGCAGCATTTAAGGTAACTGCTGGAGCAGATATCTATAAGGCAGATGGTACAAAGGTGTATAGTGCTGGCGATGTTGTGGCAGAAAGCCTTACAACAGGAACTGACGGACAGGTGGTATTATCTGACCTTCATCTTGGAACTTATGTGGTAACTGAGATTAAGAGCATTGACGGGTATACAATCAATACCACACCTCAGACAGTAGCAGTTGAGTATAAGGACCAGACTGTGACAGTACAGTATGAATCAACTACGATTGAGAATACAAGACAGAAAGCGGATGTATCTGTCGTAAAGAAGGACTCTGACACAGAGAACCCTCTTGAAGGCGGCAAGTACACACTTTATGCCGGAAATGACATCAAAAACTATGCCGGACAGGTTATTGTGACAAAGGGTACAGCTCTTGAGACAGTAACTACAGGTGAGGACGGAAAGGCAAGCTACAGCGTGGATCTGCCAATCTCTAACGGATATTATATCTCAGAGACACAGGCACCATATGCGTATATCAGAAACAGTAAAGATGTTTACAGCTTCAATTTCAATGTATTACCTGAAACACAGGCAAAGGCATCATTCAGCCACACATTTAAGAATGACAGAACTACAGCTAAGATTCACATTTACAAGGTAGATAAGGAATCGGGCAAGGCAGTTCCACAGGGTGATGCAAGCCTTGAAGGAGCAGTTTATGGTCTTTATGCCAGAAACGATATCGTGCATCCGGACGGAGCAACAGGAGTCGTATTCAAAGCAGGAGACCTTGTAGCAACACTTACAACAGATAAGAATGGCGAAGCAGAGGTCAATAACCTTTACCTTGGAAACTATTATGTGAAAGAAATCACACCATCAGAAGGATATCTTTTAGATGAAGAGGAGCATGATGTAGTATGCGACTATGAGGGAGATCTTGTAGCAGAGGTATCAAGAAGCACAACCTCAGCAGAGCAGGTTATAAAGCAGCCATTTCAGCTTATCAAGGTATCGGACAATGGCGATGATACTGAAGCAGGACTGCTTGCAGGTGCAGAGTTTACAGCTTATTTGAAATCATCTTTACCTGTAAAGGAAGATGGAAGCTATGACTTTGATAAGGCAACTCCAGTAGTAATCGGTGAAAATGGAGCCACAACAATCACATCAGACGACAAAGGACATGCAGTATCCATTGCAATTCCTTATGGAACTTATGTGGTAGTAGAGTCAAAGACTCCGCATAACATGAAGACAATCAAGCCATTTGAGGTAAAAATCAGCGAGAACCATCCTGACAAGCCTCAGACATGGAGAGTATTCCTTGACAGGGAGTTTACTGCAAAGCTTCGTGTAATCAAGAAGGATTCCGATACAAAGCAGACAGTACTTGTACCAAATGCAGAGTTTAAGATCTTCAATATTGATAAGAACGAATATGTAAAGCAGTACACAACTTATCCGTCAAAGGTAGAGCATACTTCATTCTTTACTGATGAGGACGGAGATTTAATCTTACCGGAGGCACTGAAAATCGGTAACTACCGTATTGAGGAAGTGTCTGCACCATTTGGATATGTTGTAAATGATAAGTATGTCAACATCTCTGTTGATACTGACACAGCATTTGAAACAGATGGTGATACAAATGATGCAATCATTACTGTGGAATATTCCGATGCCCCTGCAGTCGGAGAGCTGACTGTAGAAAAGAAGGGAGAGGTACTTGACGGATTCAAGGGAGGACTTCTTGCAAGCTCATATGAGAAAGAGTTTGTTTATAGGGAAGGTTCACTTGCCGGAGCAAAATTCAAAGTTTATGCTGCCGAGGATATTTACACAGCAGACAACCAGAAGGATGCAGACGGAAACCGCATTAAGTATTACAGCGAGGGGGACCTTGTGACAACTCTTACAACTGGTAAGGATGGAAAGGCAACAGCTAAGAATCTTCCTCTTGGACAGTACAGAGTTGTGGAAGTGGAAGCTCCATACGGATATGTATTAAATCCGAATGAGCAGAAAGTGACATTCACATATGTGGATGATAAGACACCTGTTATCAAGGAGAGCCTTACTTTCTCAGATGACAGACAGAAGCTTGATATGTCTGTGACTAAGCTTGATGCAGAAGATAACACACCGATTGCAGGTGCAGTATTTGGTCTTTATGCAGACGAGGATATCAAGAATGTTGCTGGCAAGGTAATTATCGAGAAAGGCACACTTCTTGAGAAGGCAACATCTGATGAGAATGGAAAGATTGCTTTTGTTAAGGATTATCCATTTGCAAAATATGTTGCAAGGGTGCTTGTAAAGCCTGCCGGATATGTGACAAATGAGGAAGCAGTAAACTTTGATACAAAATATCAGGGACAGGATGTTAAGGCTGCTGTATATAACAGCGAGTATAAAAACACTCCAACAACCTTTGAGTTTACAAAGACAGATATCCAGTTTACAGTAGAGGATACAGGCAAAGTGCAGCATGTAGAGATGAAGGATGAAGTTCCTACAGGTTCCATTGTCATCAATAAGGACGGCGAATTTGTAACAGATACTACTCTTATGAAGGGTTACTGGTACGACTTTATCTTCAATTTCTTCAAGGACAGCCTTGCAGGAGTAACTTTTGATGTATATGCAAAAGAGGATATCGTAAGTGCCGACGGACTTGATACTGTATATCATAAGGCAGGAGACAAGGTGGCAACCATCGTGACAAATGATAAGGGTATCGCAAGAATTGATGACCTTCCACTTGGCAAGTATTATCTTGTTGAGACAAAGACAATTGATGGATTTGTATTAGATGATACACCGATTGAGGCAGACCTTTCTTATATCGACCAGAACACAAAGGTTGTATTTGCAGGAATGGATGTGACAAATGAGCGTCAGAAAGTGCAGATTACTGTAACCAAGACTGATTCAGAGACTAAGGAAGCACTTGAAGGAGCAGTATTCGGCTTATTTGCGAAAGAAGATATCGTAAATAAGGATGGAAAGGTTATTGTCAAAGCAGATACACAGATTGAGAGAGGTGTTACTGGAAAGGATGGCAAAGTAACATTTACCTCTGACCTTCCACTTGGACAGTATTATGTCAAAGAGATTGAGGCCCCAAAGGGCTATGTGAAGTCTGATAAGATTTTTGATGTGGATGCTTCATATCAGGGAGATAAGGTAAAGGTTATCGAGTTTAAGGCAGCATTTGAAAATGCACCGATCAAGGTAGAGATTTCAAAGACTGATATCACAGGCGAGAAAGAATTACCTGGAGCAAAGCTTTCAGTTATTGATGCTGATGGAAAGCTTGTTGAGAGCTGGACATCAGAGGCAGGAAAGACTCATATGATTGAGAGACTTCCTGTCGGAAAGTACACACTCAGAGAGGAATCTGCACCATATGGATATAAGGTGGCAAGTGATGTGACCTTTGAAGTAAAGGAGACAGCAGAAATCCAGAAGGTATCCATGAAGGATGAGCAGGCAGTCGGTAAGATTGTCATTGAGAAAACTGACAAAGTAACCGGAAAGCCGATCGAGGGTGTTGTATTTGAAGTAAGGGATAAGGACGGAAAGGTGCTTGATACACTCACTACTGACAAGAATGGTCATGCAGAGAGCAAGGAGCTTCCTATCTGTACTTACAACGAGGATGGATCATTCAAGGAAGATATCCATTATACAGTAGTTGAGACAAAAGCAGCTGACGGATATATCCTCGATGAGACAGCTCACGATGTAACTCTTCGATACGATGACAATGCACCGGATGTTGTTGTAACAACTCTTAAGCTTATCAATGTACCGACAGAGCCTAAGCTTCCACAGACAGGCGACAATGCAAATCCGCTTCTTTATCTTGGAATTGGTGCACTTGCACTTATTACAGGTGTTGGAGTAGGACTTCGTGGAAGAAAGAAAAAGAATAAACAGTAACAATTAACCTTGCGGGGAATGTAAGCCAGTGACTTATGTTCCCTGCTTTTTTTGATTTGGAGGACAAACAGTGGTAGGAGAAAGAATCAGATATTACAGAAAACGACAAAAAATGACACTCAGGGAACTGGGCGAGAAAAGTGGTTTTGAAAATAGAGGTGATGTAAGAATTGCCCAATACGAAAATGGTTCAAGAGTTCCAAGGACGGGAACGTTGAACAGGATTGCAAAGGCACTTGGCATTCCGCCGGAAGAATTATTCTGTGAGGACTGTAGAAAGTGCATGTTTCTCAAGAATTATTACAGAAAGAAAAGAAAATCTCATACCACTTTTGATATGGGAATCGAAGAAGACAACAGTTACAGAGAACACAAAAATCCCGAGGATGAAGGGATTTTGTATGACAATTTAGATTAAGGAGGAACCGTAATATGATGAATTACGAGATTTTTAAGGAAGTAGTAAAAGAAAAGTTTATGGATTATATGCCTGAGAAGTTCAAAGGAATGGAGCTTGTGGCAGAACCCGTGGAAAAGGTGAATGTGACTCTTGATGGCATCATCTTACGAGAGGAAGGCAGGAATATTTCGCCTACGATTTATATCAATGACATGTATAAGAAGTATCAGGACTGTGGTGATCTTGAGGTGTCACATCATTGACAAATGTACATCGCCATGATATATTTTGAAAAATATATATATTTTTTGTCGGAAGTGTAGAGTTTTTTGTCGGATACTTTTCTAAAATAAATAAGCTATTACATCTTTATGAAGGTGTTTCAGCATTTGGCACAAGGGGTTATCGCAGAAAGACCTATTTTTTGCAATAACTCAAGTAGAAATGAAGTGAATATCGATGATGCAGCAATTGTATAAATTGACATATGTCAAAAATGGGGGGTAGAAGCCTACTGACCGTGAATGACGCTCAGGAGAGAATGACAAAAGGAGGACTTTATGAATATTATCAAACATAAATATGGCAAACGAACGGTATCTCTGCTGCTTGCGGTAATTTTGGTGCTATGCCCTTTGCAGGTTAGGGCGGCAGATAACAAGCCAACCATCGAAATTGGTGACTACATTCAGATGGGTACTTATGGGGGAGAGCCAATTGTGTGGCGTTGTGTAGCGAAGGATAGCAATGGGCCATTGATGCTTTCGGATAGAGTATTGTGTGATTACATGCCCTATGATGCAAAAACCAACAAAAATGCCGAAACAGGCTCGCACCGGCGCAATAGCTGGAGAGATAATTTTGGTTCTAACCACTGGAGAGACAGCAACATACGTTCTTGGCTCAATTCCAACGCTGAAGCAGGAAAAGTGAAATGGCTTTGCGGAAATCCGCCAACAGAGGATTCTGTCTATCCTAAAACGGCAGCATATGACCAAAAGGAGGGCTTCCTTCGCAGCTTTCGTTCGGATGAGCTGGGAGCGATTCGAACGGTGAAGCAGCGTTCTATCGTTTCCCATCCGGAGTATACGGCAGGTTATATCGACGCAGCCGGTGTTGATCTTCCCTATAACACCACAATTGATACGGTAGCGGATGGGTATGACAGTGCCCATTATGAATATATTTGGGATAGAGTTTTTCTGCTGGATGTTCAGCAGCTCAAAACGGTTAATGATAACCTGAACGGCTACCATATCGCAAAAAACAGAAGCGGTGTAGCATGGAACTATTGGCTGCGTACACCGATTACAACCTGTAACCATGATATGCGATTTGTGACCCCTCAAGGGAATATTTTGCGTGACGCACCCTATAAGGGATATTACGGCGTTCGTCCTGCCTTCTATCTGAATACGGAAAATTACACCGTATCATCCGGCACAGGACAGAGCGCACAGGACCCCTATGTTGTTTCCGCACCGGATGCGCCGGATGACAGCATTGGCATATCCGGCGCTGTGCGAGAGGATGTGAATGGTGACTGGAATGTGAACACGGATGAGTATCTACAGCTGGAGATGAGTACCCTCTACACTGAGGATCCTGCATATGCAAATGTAACCGTACCGGTGTATACAATCCAGAAGCCTCGCAGCGATAAGGAGAACATGGTGATTGTGTACTGCGCCGAGGGCTACACCAAAAGCCAGCAAAAGCAGTTTGTCGAGGATGTAAAAAAGCTGTGGGGGGAGGTATTGCAGATAGAGCCATATCGCAGCATGGCGGATCGCTTTAATGTCTATGCACTCTGCACGGCATCGGTGGATGGCTATGGCGGTACCAGCACATTTTTTGCTGCGACCGCCAAAGGAGGAATTTCTACTAACAAAGGGAACTGGCGCAACCATGTTTTGGAGCGCATCATAGGCCCTGCGTTTATCGAGAAGATTCATGACGCACATATTCCTAATGAAACGCATCCAAACGAAAACACGATGGATCATAATTATAGACAGTATGATTATGTGTATGAAAATATCAACCAATTCGTTGTGTTGGCGAATAGCGGTGAGTATTTCGGTGGCTCTCATGATAATAAACAATATGGTATTCACTATATTGTTGCGTCAGCGAGAAACGCATATTCTGCGTTTACCCAGCGGCATGAACTGGGACACGGTCTGTTCCATCTGGGAGATGAATATAATTATAGCACTGTTCCTGTAGATGAGTGGAATTACACTACATCACTGAATATGACTGCAACAAAAGATCCCACGAAAGTGAAGTGGAAGCAGCTGCTTGGCTTCCGTAATACCTATACCTGCCCGCATCTTGACTACTATCCTTATACCTATAATTCCAGCAGGGATTGTCTGATGCGAGAAACCTTTCAGAATGATTTTTGCGATGTGTGCAAGCTGCAGGGCATGAAGGTTATGAGTCAGCTCATTAAAAATCCCCCTGCGCTTTATGTGGCTGTTCCTGAGGTGAAAAAGTATATCGGTGATTACAGAAATCCTGCAGAAAAACCTTTTGCCTTTGAGGCAGCGAATTCCTCCGCATATGCGAGCTATCAATATGACAGGAATAGCCGTCTATTAAGCGGCGGCAGTAAAAACAACTTTGATTATAGCAAAATGAAGGGGCAGCAGGTTGAGCTGCGTACCATTATACAAAATCTTTCGGATACCCAAGCGAAGACTGTGACCCTGCGCCTGTGGGTGGAACATTCCAACGGTGACAAAGCGGTCACGACAGATGGGAAGCAGGTTTTCACTACAAAGGAGTTTGACATCCCTGTTTGGAAAGAGAAAAGTAAATTCTGGCCAAAGGGTGCATTGGATTACAAGGGCAGCGACTTTGATTCCGGCCTTGTCAACTGCTCTCTGGTTTACACGATTCCGGAGAATGCCATTCTGCAATCCGGCGATACCATCGGCTTTGAGATTGTAGATCATGCGACAGGCGAGGTATTGGCTGATGATGATACGGAGCAGCAGCGCTATGTCAATGTCACCATCCAATATCAGCTGGAGGATGGCACAGATGTTCCAAACACCATGCCGACTACCTTTACTGTTCCGGTAGGCAAAAAGGTTGATTGGCAGCCGCCGCAGGAACTGCACGGCTACACTTTTGTTAAAGCGGAGGGGATGGAAAATGCTGTCCCGAACAGTGGTATGACGATTCGTTATATTTATAAAAGGTCTGAGGAACGCCCCGAGCCGCCGGTGACAAAAAATTATACGGTGAAATATGATTGGGGCTCTGTATTCCCGACAGGCGTAACGTTGCCGCAGAATAGCAACTCCTATTCCAGCGAGCAGCAGGCGAGGGATGCTGTGGATACGGAATATACCGCTGCAACTCGCATTAAGGCGCCAAAGGATGGCAAAAACGGCACATGGGCTTTTTCGGGCTGGGGTACCGGCAGCTTAAACGATACAACCGTGGTATTCAGTGGAAGCTGGAGTTTTACGGCGGATACAGCGCCGATAACGCCTCCGAGCGGTACAGCAAGCTACAAGATTACCGCAACGGCAGGTATCGGTGGAACAATCTCTCCCGGTGGCACGACAACGGTATCTGCCGCAGGTCAGCTTACATATACAATCAAGGCGAACGAAGGATATTATATTGCGGACGTAAAGGTGGATGGTTCGGAAGTGACAGCAACCACAAGCTACACCTTTAGTGATGTGAATACTGATCACACCATAGAAGTTACCTTTAAACAGGAAAGCCAGACACCGGATGTGCCGGATGTGATTGCACCAAGCATAACCACACAGCCTGGAAATGCGACAGTGAAGGTAGGTGAGACTGCGTCCTTTACCATAGCAGCAAGCGGTACAGATCTTACCTATCAGTGGCAGATAGACAGAAATGATGGGAAAGGATGGGTAAACATTGACGGTGCAACGGCAACGAGCTATACCACATCCACAGTCAATATAAGCTGCAACGGATTTAAGTATAAGTGTATTGTTTCAAACAGCGCAGGAAACGTAGAGAGTAATTCCGCAACATTGACCGTACAGGATGCGGGCGGTTCCGATAATCCTGACACACCGAATAACACCTATCAGATTATTGATGGAGCAAACAGTAGTTGGACGCATGACAGTGATGGTAATATCACCATCCGGGGTAACGGAGACTTCTCCAAGTTTACCGGAGTTAAGGTGGACGGAAATTTGATAGACAGGAGCAACTACACTGCAAAGGAAGGCTCTACCATTATCACACTGAAAGCTTCCTACCTGAATACACTTTCGGCAGGAACCAATACAGTTGAAATCCTTTGGACGGATGGTTCTGCAAGCACCACATTTACCATCAAAGCAAATACCTCTGATAACAGTAATAACAACCAGAATGACAATAACAATAGCGATTCCTCTGATGACAAGCCATCGAGTGGAACTGATAAGAAGGATGTGACTGCACCTAAAACCGGGGACAACACACCGAGTGTATGGCTGTTTATACTATCAATTCTTTCCGGAACGGGATTGATTATTACTGTAAAGAAACGCAGAGAAAATTTGAATTCATAGAAACGATAGTTAAAAAATGAAACGAGAAAATAACCATGGAGAAGGCGGGCATGTATGTCCGTCTTTTTTTCAAAGAAAACACAACAGGGAGTGTACGCTGCGGAAGAGGTGAAAGAAAAGACACAGACGGAATCAAAGCAGAAGGCGTGTATGGGAATGGAAATGGAAATTTCTTCTCAATCAGGTAAATCCTAAAAATGCAATGCGCTCATTTGGAACATTTGTTTCTAAGATTGATTGGTCGAAGTCAGATTCCTTAAGAGAACTGTTTAGACCATTTGAGCATCTTGGGACAGAAAAGATATATGCTTTATAGACATAAAAAGCAAGATTGAATAGCAACCCTCCCAAAGTTGCGCATTTGCAACCAATGTTTTCTTTACTTTCAGCCACCTGTCGGTATAATTTTGGGTATAAATTGAATTGGAGGTATTTATTTTGATAGGTGACAATATTAAGTTTTACAGAAAAAAGAATCAGCTTACACAGGATGACATTGCTGAGGCATGTAATGTGACAAGACAGGCGGTGTCGAAATGGGAGAACGGTGAGAGCCTTCCGACGGTCGACAATCTGTATGCCTTGAGCAGGTTGTTGCACACATCGGTAGATGACATACTGATAGGCGAGAAAGAGAGGGACGATGAGCCCTCTCTTTCTTTTTCCTTTTATATTTTCTTTTGTTTTCTTGTCCTTCTGAATGTCCATTTTATATCCTCAATTTCCTCGCCTGTGGCAGAAATCGGAGTGTCATTAACCATTACGGAAAGACAGTAAATGGCTGATTTTTTTTAGACATTGACGGAGTGCTCAATTCAAGTAAAATAATAGATAGGAATTTTGATTATCCGGAGCTTGTAATGTCAAAGTAAATGCTATAGAATATTTTTATATCAAATTAAACGCAAATGAGGAGATTTAAAATTATGAAACAGAAATTGAGAAACCTTTCGGCACCGGCAAATATAATATTTGCCATTCTTGCAGTTTTTATTTTCATTGCACCCTTGCAGTGGAGCGGAAAAGTGCTGGGACTGATTCCGGGCATGGAAAAGGCGGATGATTATCTGCTGCAGGCTATTGTGGAGACAGTTGTTTTAGTTATTTTTCTTGGCATCACATATATATTTGGGCTGTGGGATATCTTTAAGGAAAATGCAGCAGGATGGACAAGAAGCTTATACACAGGCGGTTTTTTCATAGTGTACTGTTTGTATGCTGTTGTTTCAGGCATTTATTTGTGCTTTTTGGGTGAGCATGGTGATGTGAAGGCATTTTACAACATCATCTTTTTCTTTATCGCGGTCTGCCTTGTAGGGCTCGTTGAGGAGCTGGTGTTCAGAGGAGTAGTGTTTAATCTGCTGCTGAGAGCTTTTCCAAAGACGAAAGGTGGAATCACAGGAGCCGTGGTTTTGGGAGGCGTACTGTTTGGATTGATGCATTTTTCCAATATGGGCGCAGGGGTTAAGTTCAGCAGTTGTCTGATACAGGTTATTTCAGCAGGACTCATGGGTGTGCTGTTTTGTATGATATACGCGTCTACACGCAATTTCTGGATGCTTGCCATTTTCCATACTGTTGTAGATATGGGAGGGCTTTTATCATCGGGAATATTTGAGGGAGGCGGAGTGGCCGACAGGATTAATGAGTTTTCGGCAATGAACTGTATTGCATTTGTCGTGCTCGGTATTCCTATGCTTGTTATGCTGCGTAAGTCAAGGCGTATCCGTCTTGAGATGCTCTATAACAATGTGACTATCATAGATGACGAGAGGGAGGGCGCTAAGCTTGCAGTTGTTTCACTGGTGCTTGGTATTTGCAGTATTATTTTCTCGTTTTTTGGATATCTGATGGGACTTGGAATTGTCGGCATGCTTGCTTCCAAAATGTCAAAAAAGGCAAAGCAGTATAACAATACAATAGCAACTGCCGGTATGATTACATCGATAATAGGCTTTGTACTGTCGGTCATCTGCACGATTGGCATGATGGTGCTGTTTGCAAGCGGCATGTACGACAGACTTGTTAATATGTCGATGCTGCAATAATACGAAGCAGACCTTTGAATGTGGCATAAAGTCTACATTCAAGGGTCATTTTTTAAGGAGAAACCATGAATATTTTACTGACAGCAATAAATGCAAAATACATACATTCAAACCTCGCAGTTTACTCACTGCGCGCCTGTGCCGGGGAGTACAGGGATGCTGTGGAGCTTGCGGAATACACGATAAACAATCAAAAGGATTACATTCTTGAGGAGCTTTACAAGAGAAAGCCCGACGTACTTTGTTTTTCGTGCTATATATGGAATATTGATTATGTGACTGATATTGCACGCGAGTATAAAAAGCTTTGTCCGTCAGTGCCGATATGGGTTGGAGGCCCTGAGGTGTCTTACGAGGTGGAGGCATTTCTGCGGGAAAATCCATACATAGACGGTGTGATGATTGGCGAGGGTGAGGATACATTTAGAGAGCTGTGCGGTTACTATGCGCATAAAAGAAAGCTGAGTGATATTGCAGGTATTGCTTTCAGAAAACACAGCACAGGTAATAGTACAAGTGTGAACAACATAGGAGGCAATAAAGCTGGTGAAATAGTATTCACAAGTCCACGCCCAATCAAAAACATGAGTGAAATCCCATTCTGCTATGATACTCTTGATGATTTTTCAAACCGCATCATCTACTACGAGAGCAGCAGGGGATGCCCGTTTTCATGCAGCTATTGTCTGTCATCGGTGGATAAGACACTGCGTTTCAGGGATACTGAGATTGTCAAAAGGGAGCTTAAGTTTTTCATAGACCAGAAGGTGCCTCAGATTAAGTTTGTGGACAGAACCTTCAACTGCAATCATGCTCATGCCATGGAGCTGTGGCGCTTTATAAAGGCGAATGACAATGGTGTGACAAACTTTCACTTTGAGATATCGGCGGATCTGCTGAATCAGGAGGAGCTTGAGTTGATTTCTGATATGAGGCCGGGGCTGATACAGCTTGAAATCGGTGTGCAGTCCACCAATGAGGTCACGATTAAGGAGATTCACAGGACTATGAAGCTTGAGAGGCTTAAGGAGGTTGTGAGGCTCATTCAAAGCGGCAACAATATCCATGAGCATCTGGATTTGATTGCAGGGCTGCCATACGAGGACTATGACAGCTTTGGGCGTTCCTTTGATGAGATTTATGAGCTTAAGCCAAACCAGCTGCAGCTTGGATTTTTAAAGGTACTCAAGGGCTCGTACATGTTTGAGCATGCCGCGGAATATGGTATTGTGTACCATGACAAGCCACCGTATGAGGTTATGTCCACAAAATGGCTTTCGTTTGATGATGTGATAAAGATTAAGCGCGTCGAGGAGATGCTTGAGGTTTATTACAACAGCGGACAGTTTGAGATTACGATGAAGCTCATGGAGTGTATCTTTGACAGTGCGTTTGAGTTTTTTCAGGAGCTTGGAGATTTTTATGAGGCAAACGGCTATTTTGGAATGAGCCATTCGCGCATCAGAAGGTGTGAGATACTGCTTGAGTTTCTGGCTTTATACCTGCATGGCTGTGACCGCGATGCTATAACTTCTGTGGTATTATCAGAAAATGCCGGAGATAGAGATAATACTGATTTTGACGAAAATGCCATAGATAGAGATAGTACTGATTTTGATGAAAATGCGCAGATTTACAGCATGATTCAGGAGTCACTCATCTTTGATTTGTACTATCGTGAAAACTGTAAGAGCCGCCCGAGGTGGGCCACAGATATAGGAAGCTTCAAGCATATGACACATGCATACTGTAAGAATGGAAAGCTGTCGCATGTGGAACCGTTCCACTATATTTTTCCGGACAAGCACACGCGCAAGCTGGATGAGCTGCCAAAGTATCATAAGGAGCCGGTGTGGGCGCTTTTCCACTACGACATGAGAGATCCGCTTGACCACCAGGCACTGGTGGAGTATATAGAATAACAGTAACGCAATATGGCTATAGCAGAGTATATAAAAAAGCAGTAAAGCGATATGGCTATAGCGGAGTGTATAAAATAACAGTAATGTGATACGACTACAGTGTTAAAAGCCGGGAAGGTTTACGGACTAAGAAAAATGAGCAACATAGATAATATAAAAAATTACACGGTGATTGACCTTGAAATGACAGGGCTTTCAGCTAAAAATGACAAGATAATAGAGATAGGTGCGGCACGTGTGAGGGGCGGCGAGATAGTGGATACGATATCCACACTGGTAAATCCGAAGCAGCATATTCCACAGCGTGTGCAGGAATTAACGGGAATTACCGACAGTGATGTGGAAAACGCGGCAGATATGGACGAGGCTGTGGATAACCTGCTTAATTTTATCGGGGATGATATCATACTCGGGCAGAATGTGACCTTTGATTACAGCTTTTTAAAGCAGTGGGCGGTAAATCACAAGCGAACCCTCTCGCTGAATGCATATGATACTCTGAAAATAGCCAGAAAATGTCTGCCTGCGGAGCAGTCGAAGAAGCTGGAGGATTTGTGTGAGTATTTTGATGTGAGCAGGGAAAATGCCCACAGGGCGCTCGATGATGCGATAGAGACAAAGCAGATATTTGAAAAGCTGCTTGCACTGATGGATGAAAAGGGAGAGCCGGTGGAGTCAAAGCCACTTGTATACAAGGCAAAAAAACAGACACCTGCCACAGCACATCAGGTCAGACAGCTAAAGGAGCTGATGGCTGAGTATGGGATAGCAGATGTCATATCGTGGGACAACCTGACCAGAAGTCAGGCCTCAAGGCTGTACGATGAATATCGTAGCAGATATATTAATAGGTGTGAGGATGGCTCGAAATAAGTTTCAATACAATAAGTTATAATACAATAAGCTATAACGCAAATTAATTACCGGCCGGGGCGGTATCAGCCTGTAGGCTCTCAAGCATAGAAACGATTCCATCCCTTGAAAGAGAATTGAGCTGTTTTGCTTTCTCGATAAGCTCTGCAAGCCGGTCAGCTTTTGACATGCTGATGAAGGCGTTGGCTAACAGGCTGTATACGTTCTTTGAATCGGCACCCTGCTCCACTGCAAGTTCAAGCAGTTCATTGCCTAGCGATTCATAGCCTGCTTCCTTAAGCCTATTGTAATAGTCCGGCAGCATTGAAACAAATTTCGTGAAATTATCATCATATTCAGACAGCTTTTTAAAATTGAGAATGCCATATTTAAGCTTTAAATCAGTGTTTGTCATTCCGGTGAGATTGACAAGGGTTTTATCCCTTAAATCATTTATTTTATCATTATTTAATGGAAAAAATTTTTCCGGTATGGTAATATAACACAGGTCAGTGGTATCTCCGCGGAGGGTTGAGTTGGCCTTACGCTCCTTTTCCCAGAACTCCTCGGTGACCTTTGCCTGGGCAGAATCAGCCCTCTTTATGGCAAAAGTAATCACTGCAATAAATAAAATGAATAAAATTAGACAAATTGGAATCATATGTTGGAAAATCCTTTCTCATATATGAAAATAGTATAACTCATTTTTGAACAGAGGTGAATAGTATGTACGATTTTAATAAAAAAAGAAATCAGAAGGTGGTTGCTATAGTGATAATAGTGGTTATAGCAGCGATGCTTGTGACAACATTTGTGTCAAGTCTTGTATAGCTTTTCTTGAAATATGGAAAAAATATGATAATATGATATAAAATGCAGTTCAGTTAAGAGGATGACAGGGGCGCTTTTAACAGCCTCAGGAAAAGGAAGCGGAAATGAAGATTAATAAAAAAGCATTATTACTGGGTACAATGGCATTTGTGCTTGTGGCAGCATCTGGCATGGTAAGTGCATATGCAAGCGGTTCGTCAGGCACAAAGAAGGCAAATGTACAGACAATTACAGAGGGTGTGTGCATTGGCAGTGTGGATGTAGGCGGTATGACAAAGGAAGAAGCAAAAAAAGCAGTTGATGCCTATGTTGACAGCATAAAGGATACATCCTTTTCATTAAAGGGCGCCAATGGTTCATTTGATGCAACAGCACAGGAAATGTCTGTTTCGGCGGACACTGATGCAGCGGCGGACGAGGCTCTTTCAGTGTGCCATGAGGGCAGCCTGATTGACAGATTTGTGGAGTCAGAGGAGCTCAAAAAGGGCAATGTTGCCGTCAATATGTATCTGTCGGTTGATAAACAAAAGACCGCAAATATGATTTATGACAAGAGCGACGATCTCAATATAAAGGCAGTTAACAATTCGCTGCAGAGAAACGGTGACAGCTTCGATTTTGTCCCGGGACAGGAAGGCAAAGAGGTTGATGTGGTAAAATCTGTCTATGCCATAAATGATTTTTTGCAGAATAGCTGGGATGGTTCGGCGAATGAGATAGAGCTGGTCACAAATACGGTCCAGCCGAGGGGCTCAAAGGAGGAACTCTCAAAGATTAAGGATAATCTGGGAGGCTTTTCTACAGATTTCAGCAGCTCGGCAGCAGGGCGTGCAGCCAATGTAAAGAACGCGTGCAGCCTGATAAACGGCAGTGTCATATATCCGGGTGAGCAGTTCTCGGTTTACGAGGCTATCAGCCCTATCACAACTGACAACGGCTATAAGATAGCAGGCGCATACGAGAACGGTCAGGTAGTGGACTCGGTTGGCGGAGGCGTGTGCCAGGTACAATGCGGTTATAAGGGCTGAGCTTGAGATAGTGCAGCGCTACAACCATTCCATGATAGTAAACTACGTAAAGCCATCTGACGATGCGGCAATCGCAGGTACCTACAAGGATCTTAAGTTTAAAAATAATCTGGACAATCCGGTGTATATAGAGGGCTATTGCAGTGGTGGAGTCATCACCTTCAATGTGTACGGAGTGGAGACGAGACCGGCAAACAGGGAAATTTCATTCAGGAGTGAGACGATTTCCGAGGAGAATCCGGTTACGCAGTTTAAGTTTGATGCAGGTCAGCCGGTTGGCTATTTCCACACTGAGCAGTCTGCGCACAAGGGACTTACAGCAAGGCTTTGGAAGACGGTTACAGTCGATGGTGCAGTGCAGAGTGATGAGATATTCAACAACAGCAAGTACAAGTCATCACCAAAAATCGTGACGGTTGGTACAGCAGGAGCATCAGCGGAGGTTGTTGCGCAGCTTCAGGCGGCAGCAGCGGCTAATGATGAGGGCTCGGTTAAATCTATTGCTGCATCTGCGGCAGCAGCGGCACAGGCAGCAGCGGCACAGGCAGCGCAGACACAGACGACAGACCCGAATGCAGCAGGACAGACACAGGGCGCGCAGACACAGACTACAGATCCGAATGCAGCAGGTCAGACACAGAGCACGCAGCCGCAGCAGCCGGCAGGACAGACACAGTGAGCACAGACGCAGTAAATACACAGCATATTATTATTAGGAACAGGAAAACACATGAAAAACGGTAAAATATCAGAGTCGGTTTTAAAGCGCTCTGTCTTAAAACAACTTCATACCAAAAGCGACAGAATACTTTTTAAACCGGCAGTAGGTGAGGACTGTGCGGTGATTTCCATGCAGGCAGGCGGCCAAACTAAGTTAGTTACTGCTACCCAGACGTTCACGCTTGATGTATCGGATAAGCATGTGCGTGCTAACTGCGCAGTTTATGATGCATTGAACAATATTTATGCCATGGGGGCAGGCCCTATTGGGATAGAGCTGGCATTGCTTGTACCTACCACAGAAAACGAGGCCGTGCTTCGCGAGACGGTGAGAGCGATTGATGCTGTATGTGAGGAAGCAGGCATTGTGGTGCTTGGCGGACATACACAGGTGAGCCGTGCGGTGAAGAATATCGTGGTGACAGTTACAGCAATAGGTGAGGCCTATGAGCAGGCGCTTACACCATCATCGGCAGCAGCACCGGGCATGGACGTAATAGTGACAGGCTATGTGGGGCTTGAGGGCACCGCAATTCTTGCAAATGAGAAAAGAGCCGAGCTTGAAACGAGATTTTCCAAGGCATTTATAGATAAATCAGCAGCATATATAGACCATATTTCCACCGCAATGGAGGCTGCATCCGCGATTGGCGCCGGTGTGGCGGCAATCCATGACGCTTCGCAGGGAGGCATCTTTGGAGCACTCTGGGATATGGCAGAGGCTTCGGGAATTGGTCTTGACATCGATTTAAAGAAGCTCCCTATCAGGCAGGATACGATAGAAATAAGTGAATTTTTTGACATAAACCCGTATAAGCTTTTGTCAGGAGGAAGTCTGATAATCATAGCTGCAGATGGTACCCGCGTGGTCAGAGAGCTTGAGAAAACAGGACAAAATGCTGTTATAGTCGGTGCCACAACCGATTCAAACGACAGAGTGCTGATTTCCGGCGAGGAGAGACGATTTTTGGAGACTGCCCAGACTGACGAGATATACAAGGTTTTCAACTAATATATTTGAATCAGGAGTTACTGGTCACACCTAACAGTGTGACCAGCAACGATTACAGCCCATTTAAAATGCCTCTATGAGGCAGGGACTGTAATCACTCAATAATTAACACTATGGCGCATAGCTTGACAGCGTGGTGTCAAGCTTGCGTCTGAACAGTAACAATCAGGAGACTATATATCATGAGAGAAAAGATATTAACATTTATAGAGAAAAACAGCAGGATAAACCTGAAGGAGCTTGCAATCATGCTTGGTGTGGATGAGGCAAGTGTGGCAAACGAGATTGCTGCTATGGAGCAGGAGAATGTCATCTGCGGATATCACACACTGATTGACTGGGACAAGGCAGGCCTTGAGAAGGTCACAGCCATGATAGAGGTCAGAGTGACACCACAGCGCGGCATGGGCTTCGACAAGATTGCCGAGCGTATATACAACTATCCTGAGGTGAAGTCTGTATACCTTATCTCAGGCGGCTTTGACCTCATGGTCACACTCGAGGGCAAGACTCTGCGCGAGGTATCACAGTTTGTGACAGATAAGCTTTCTACACTGGATCAGGTGCTTTCGACAAAGACAAACTTTATTCTGAAGAAATACAAGGACCATGGAACTATCATGGCGGCACCTGTCAAATCCGATGAAAGGGGAATTATGTCATAATGAGAGACCCTTTATCCAGTACAATAAAGACTATCCAGCCATCGGGCATCCGTAAGTTTTTTGATATAGTGAGCGAGATGAAGGATGCGATTTCGCTCGGAGTAGGTGAGCCTGATTTTGACACACCGTGGCATATCAGGGATGAGGGCATATATTCCCTTGAAAAGGGACGCACCTTCTACACCTCAAATGCCGGACTCAAGGAGTTAAAGATTGAGATTGCAAAATATCTCGACAGAAGATACGGCATGACATATGATTACAACAAAGAGATCATGGTAACTGTCGGTGGCAGCGAGGCTATAGATATCGCACTGCGCGCCATGCTCGATGCGGGAGATGAAGTGATTATCCCACAGCCAAGTTATGTTTCATATGTGCCATGTACTGTTTTGGCAGGTGGTACACCTGTGATTGTAGAGCTCAAGGAGGAAAATGATTTCAGGCTGACAGCCGAGGAGCTTGAGGCTGTTATCACTCCAAAGACAAAGATACTTATCATGCCTTTCCCTAATAACCCTACAGGCGCTATCATGGAAAAAGCAGACCTTGAAGCAATCGTTCAGGTGGTTAAGGAGCATGATCTGTTTGTGATAAGTGACGAGATTTATTCGGAGCTTACATATGTGGATAAGCATGTATCTATAGCATCGTTTCCGGGAATGAAGGAGCGAACAGTGCTCATAAACGGTTTTTCCAAGGCTTATGCCATGACAGGCTGGAGGCTTGGATATGCATGTGCATCTGAGACCATTTTAAAGC
>OGMT01000658.1_pt1 | contig 22979 bp, 17 predicted proteins | sample 1573271 | NCBI WGS metagenome assembly OGMT01 (sample SAMEA2582000, study PRJEB24529) | metagenome | biome: Human gut stool | place: China | collected 2011 | reverse complement strand
GCCGCATCGTATCGCACCTTGACCACATGCAGCGTAGAATAATCCGTCTCATCATAAATTCCGTAATAATGAAACGGCACCAGCATCCCCTTATTGATTGCATCCGCAAGCGGCAGCTCGTACGGCACATTGTAATCGCAGATCTCGTAAATATTCCTGCCGTCCATTCGCTCCGGCGTCGCCGTCAGTCCAAGCAGGAACTTCGGCCGGAAATAATCCACGATCATGCGATACGGATTGTTGACCATGTGGTGGCACTCATCGATCACAATATAATCAAAATAATCCGGCGCAAAAAAGCGCTCGTTCAGATAATCCGCCTTGCCGAGCGTCTGCACCGAAGCGAAAATCACCGACTTGTCCGTACACTTATCCGCTCCCCGGAAAAAGCCATAATCCACGGAACCGCGGACATTGCGAAACGTCGTCGCTGCCTGATTCAAGATCTCCTCGCGGTGCGCGACAAAAATCACCCTCGCATATGGCTTTGAGTCAAATGCCGCAATGCAGGTCTTGCCAACACCGGTCGCCGCCTGCACCAAAGCCCGCTTCGCGCCCTCCGATAATTTTGCTAATTATTGTTCTAGTCGAATTTGTTCAGCTCTTCTAGCCAAAATTGTTCGCGCAGCTTCCTCTCTAAAATTCATTTTTTCGTCAATATGTTTAATAACAGGTCTCATATCTGCTGAAGATTTCGTCAACCCATTAACATATGTTGTTTCAACAACAACATATCCATTTTGAATTGCCTTTTTTGAGTCGATCTTACTATGTAGCCCCGAAATATTCTTCAATTCCTTTAATATAATATCAGATTCAATATTTAACCCTTCAATTGAATTTGATTGATAAGTTACATGCTTTATCGTCAAATTAGCAGCTTCAAATTCCGCAATTGTCTTTTCTTGATTTTCTCTTATAGCATCTAATAAATCTGCATCAGGATTCGGAATTTGATATTTGATGTTTATTTTTTGAACAGGTTCTGCCTTTAATTCATTTTTAAGTTCATCTAAATCAATGCCTTCTGTATATTGACTTAGAGAAAACTTATATGTTAAGTCAGCATTCTCACATGCATTATTTATTATCCCCTCAAAAGCTAAAAGTACTTCCTTATATCCAAAACGCTGAGTCCTTTGATATGCAATCATCTCCCTAAATACATCATAATAAAACTCAACACCTTCTGTATTTGATATTTTTTTCGAGTCTAAATCCTTGGTATATTCATTATAATCCTTGTAATGAATAAAAGATTTTTTATATATATATCCTTGAATAAATGAATCATTTTTTTCCTTTATCGAAAGTGTATACTCTATTTCTTCAGATGTAAATTCACCATCAACTTTTATTGGTCTATCATATGTATATTTCGCTCCATCGTTCAAAACACCTATCACATTCTCAAGGATCCTTCTAAATGATGCCCTATCATTTATTACATCATCTATATCATGTGAAATCATATTCACTTTTCCGAAATACAATGCTATTGTTGCCACTCTACTTTTCCTCCTTGGTTAAAATATTCTGTAACAAAAAGCCCACAAAATACTTGATAAAATATATGCTTCTCCAATCACTACAAAAGCTTTCGCGATCTTATATTTTATAATTGAACAATAATTATTATATATGCAGTCCCAAACCATTAGAGCTTGCGCAGGATTATCGTTTTTGGTTAATACGTTACTTTCAAAATCCCTAGCCTTATCCCTCATTAGCTTCCAATGGTGCCAATTGGGCAAATCGAAAAAATCCTCTTTAATAGTTGGTATATTAACTTCAATATTATGGCTTCCAACATCAAAAACAATTGTTGCATTCTCTAACTCTTGGTATGCATTTTCTCCATTAAACAAAATTTTATGTGACCTTCTCTTTATGAATGCCCATCTTTGCCATTCCTTACCCGGCTCAAGTTGTCGAAAAAGGACATAAATATTTGACAAAAAGTGATCATAACAACTACTCATAACTAACGAAAACACTGCCACTATTGAAGAACCAAATGTTGCAAAGATTGATCCTAAAGCAATCGTTTCAGATAGATTTTTATTATCGGAAATACACAGTTTAAACACTGCAAATGTTGTAGCTAAAGCAAACACTATTAAAAGTACATAGATATAATGATAGTATTGTATTTTCTTTACATGTATCTTTTCTTTTGTTGTATATTTTTTTACACTTCCAGAATTTATGGAATAAAAAGCACTCAAACCATTCACCCCTCTACCATCACGATGATCACACTTGACCTATAATAAATATAGCATCCATTTTGCCCACAATAAATTAACCTTATATCAATGACCGTTCCCAATGCATAGTATATTTACGCTCTATACAAATTTGTTGATCATTTTATTAGTTCTTTCTGAGCATTTCTTATTGACATCTTCAATAAACTATCATCTATGATATTAACATTTATCATCTAACCACCAGATCAATTATTGAAAATCAGGTTCAAAATCAGGCAAATCATCCTCACCTTCAATTAATCCAACATCTACAGAGAACTTATGTAGCAATTCATATAATGTGTCTACTGTGTCTTCAACTCTATCGCAATCGCGAAATTTATCGTATAAATACTCAATGCCCCCACAAGCAAATGAATTGAATATTTCCATATTACGTTTAAGCACATCCATATTTTCTTCTGGATCATCCCTAAACGTTCTATTCTTATAGTCTTCCAAGGTATAATTTTCTTCTTCTTTTAGTAACATTATTAAACGATAAATAAACCTCAAATCCGGTTTTCTTTTATTCAATTCATTTGGGAAAATAGACGCTGGCTGGACTTTTTCTTGATTATCATCTGTATATTCCCTATTATTTAAAAAACCAATAATTGAAGCCGTTACATATGCCTCTCTAAATGTACTAAATAACCCCAAATCTTCCTTGAGAAATCTTACCATAGTTGCATATTTCCCAGTAAATTCAATTTCATTATCAAATAATCCAGAATTTCCCTTTTCTACGATTCCAAGTGCCATTATTCATCGCCCCCATATTCTTTCACGTGAACCTCAGTTTCATCTATTTTTACCAATTCATACATTCTTCCAATCTTTCCAGTCAGTCCACTTTTAGCATATAGCCAGTCTTTTTTCATTAATGCAAAAATCAATTGGTTTGTTGCTGCCGACAATTCCCTGGCAATATTGCGTATATGGACATCATCAGCATGTGAAAACGCAGCATCTAAAACAAGTGGATACTGTTCTCCCATTGAAATAACTGCCTCTTCTGTATTCTGGCGTTCGCTCATAATCTCATACGCTAATTTAACAAGTCCACCAACATACGCAAAATACTGTATCACTCTTAATCCGCCTGTTGTATCAACTACGTCCCCTTCAGCAGTCATATGTATTGCATATTTTTCATCAATAGCAATATCCCTTTTGCCGGCATACATATTATTAAATAAATTAGAAACGTTTGCCGATAAACGAACTCGCAATTCTTCATCTTTTTCTAAATAATTTTGATTTACCCAATTATATACTGCTTCTGCATATCGATAATATAATTGATACTGTTTTGCCTTATCCGTTTTACTTTTATACATATTAAAATTATTAGTTGCTGTTTCAATTTCTGACTCTTTACTATTTTTTATTCCAATCTGTGTATCTCTTTCTTCCCTGAATCCGGTGATATAATCCTTGTATCTTATTAAATCATCTTCAGCATTTCCAAGATCAATCTCTCCAATTTGAGCTATCTCTGCTAATATACTTTTATCTTCACTCTCTAAATCCCGCAAACGCTTTTTTATTACTTGAATCTCTCGATATGCATCTTCATATTTCTTAACAAATTCTTTATTACCTTCCCTACTTATTGAAATTGTTTCCTTTACATCTCTAACAAGTGTTCCAATAGATTTTGGTGGCACGTAATCAATATATTTTTCAACATTTTTATACGCTAAAGGACCTTCCTTTAAATCTGTTCCACATAAACATTCTCCCCTATGTAATAATTCCCGAATCGCTTTTGCTTCAATTCCCTTTATTCCTTTGTCTGCGATATTCATTTTATCTAATTTTTCTTCTGCTCTTGCAAGCAACGGTGTTACAAAAAGGGGCACTCCATCTTTTCCAAACATCAACAAAAATGCCTTATTTTTCTTATCTAATTCCTTCTCAAAAGATGCTATTTCAATCGCAATATCATCTCTACGTTTTTGTAAAACTTTTGCAGGTCCCGCTTCTCTTAACTTTGTATTAATATCATCAATTAACGATTCATACTTTCCTATTTCTGAATCCAGCTCCTCGATTCTATCAATTGCTTTTTTTAATTCTTTCTCTGCCTGTTGTTTCTTATTCCATTCAACTTGAGCTTTATCCCCACTTTCACTCTTTTGCTTTTCTAAATAGTATCCCATAACGCTATTTGTATATGGTGTATTCTGCGTTTGTGACCCATACAAATGTGAACGCATTTTATCATAAGCTTCTAACCCTAATAACGTTCTAACCGCTTTCCCCAAATCTTTTTTACTAATTTCATTGTCTTTTTCCCCCTCAAAAAAGAAAAAAGTTGATAAATCTTGCGGCAAAATAGATTTTATTGTCAAGTTGATATCATTTTGTAATGGTCCAACTTTCTGAGTCTGTCCATCTGCATCTACATAAACTAAAGTAGCTTCGCTTTCAGAAGCTTTTAACCCCTTCTCTGTTTTTTTAAATTCTTGTGTCCTTTTCATGGTATACTCTCTTCCACCATCTTCAAAAACAATCTCAACAGATGCGTTTGCTCTTTCATCTACCTCCAAGTTTTTTTCAACCTTTTTATTCAAAATATCATTCGGACGATTAAATCGACTTTCTCCATATAAACACCAAATAAACGAAAGAACAAATGTAGATTTTCCATAAGTATTCTCTCCTATAATGATTGTAACTGTAGCATCCGTATCATCATCTTTTGGGGTCAAATCAATATACTGATTTCCTTTAAATGGTCTAAAATCTTTATAGCAAATTGATTTCAATAACATTTTTTTGCCTCCTCCTCAATTATTTTTTCAATCTCCGTCTTCATTTCCTTCTCATTTAGTTTACCCGTTTTAGTATTTTCGCGCTCCAGATCATAAATACGGTTAACCATTCGATTCACCTTTTGCTTTTCAAGTGTTATTTCATTTTCATTCATCTACTTACTCTCCCTTTCATTCTTCTAACTTCAGTTTCTTTGTTGCATACGTCTCTTCTATCTCTTTTTTTAATAAATCAATTTCCGATGGATTTCTTGCCGTATTTGCAAAATCTATCATCCGTGCAAACTCTCTTCTGACCAAAGAAAGATCATATTTTTTTTCTTCTTCTGATAAATATTTCACATCAGATAGTTTTCTTGGCAAAGTAATAAAATCGTATATTTCTGCATATTCTTTTCCGGGTGATTTTCTAAGTACTCTTCCACGTCTCTGAATATATTCCTTAGGATTTGTACTACTAGCTAAAATAAACGCTTTCTCTATTGCCGGTATGTTTACCCCCTCGTCAAGACACTTTATCGCTGTAATAACCTGAATATCCTTATTAATAAACATTTCACAGATTTCTTTTCTCTCATTTATATCTTCTGAAGAAGTAAACTTTCTCACTTTCATATGAAGTTCCTCATATAGTCGATGATTAACCTCATCAATTTGCTTTATGTCATCCTCATCACTAATATCTTTTCGATCATATTTTGTAGCTCCACAATAAACCAGCATATTATTATCATTTCTATATGGTTTAATTTTATTTATTAAAGCGTCAATTTTTTGAGCGCAACCTGCAATAATTCTCGCTCGCTTAATTAACAATATATCTAAATACGCCCCATCATCCTGCATAACCGCATTAAATCCAGCGATTTTAACAATTTGTTGTGTCAATTCATTATATTTTTCTAATTCTTCATCATTCAAATACACAACTACAGGATGATAATAATATGGTGTTAAGAATCCTGCCTTTATAGCTTCTTTTAAAGAAAAGGAAATACATGGTTCTTGTCCAAAATATCTCTTTAACGCTGCTGTTCCCTCTTTATCCCTATGTCTCTCAATAGTTGCTGATAAAGCCAAACGATACCGAGCTTTCTTAGGTAAAAGCCTAGATAGAGTTTTTGCTCCGAAATTATGAGCCTCATCTACGACGAAGCAATAATTTTTTTTATACTTTGCTAAGATTTTCTGAAAATCTTCCCCAGAAAATGTTGCATTAGTTGTAATTATACAAAAATTTTTTATAGCGCCACAATTATATGCATTCATGGAATCCTTAAACTCTTGCCTCCAATTTTGCTTTGGATACGAATAAGCAATAATTGGATTAACACCAAACAAATTAATATCCTCTACCCACTGTTCAACAAGATGTCTATATGGCACAACAATAATCACCGCAAGATTATCATTCAGCGCATATGACAATGTACTAATTGCTGCCAAGCCAGTATATGTCTTTCCGGTACCTGTTGCCATATCAAATATTCCGCAACATTTTCTCTCCATCCAATTTGTAATTGCCTCTTTTTGATACTCATACAAAGAAATATTGCCGGGTGTTCTAAAAAATATGTCTGTGTTCTCTCCTTGTGCTCCTACCCACTCGTCAATATTTACCTTTGCATAATCAACATTCTCCTGCTTATACTTTTCAAGTATCTCCTCCGTTAAATTTTCGATTTCAACTATTCGAACATTAGGTTCACAATTACACCAGATAGAATTAAATGCATTTTCTTTTATCTGTACACGCCCATCTTCATCTCGCCAGCTCTTAAAAACATCAACTGTTTCATAATTAGCCAACAATGCATTCGCTGTTTCATTCATTGATCCTGAAAAAGCCACCTTATTTCCCTGATCATCTTCAATTATTCCCACTTTTTCATGATACATTCCCGTCTTCAAATTAGACTCCGTAATTGCTATTTTTATATCAAGTATACCGTCAGCAATTAAATTTGCCAAATAATTCAATCGATCCCTTTGATACTTATTAATTGGTTCATGTAACTCTCTGACTAAAGCATTTTTGATCACCACTTCGCGTTGCTCATATCCGAAACGGATAGCCTCTATATCTTCATCTGTAAGTTTAGGCGAAGCAATCAACTTTATATTACCACCGTTTCTAACTAATCCAGATATTCCACTTGCTATTTCTGTTAAAACTGATGAAGAAAAGAAACCGACTGCTCTTTTATAAATAATAGCCTCCTTTAATAAAGGAATATAAAAATCTTGCGGCATATTATCTACCATAGTACGATATTCTATTTTTATATCAACATCCTTAAGGCTCATCTTATTGTTCCATCCGCTTCCTATACAAGTATTGTTTTCTTCGGACAAATATTTATAATAATAATTTCTTAACAGTTGTCCTAATATCTCCCTTTAATGCACTATAACGACTCTGTAATATTTGTTTTGTTGCATCCATATCAATTTTAGGATTAACATAGCATTGTAATGCAAGTACAGATTTAGCTTCATCTGTTATTTTAGAAATATATATGTCTAGAGAATCATCTGAGATTGCATCATTAGCTTCTTTTGTGATAAACACAAAGTTGAGAGGCGAATTACATATATTCTTATCATCCTGCCTAAGGGCAGCTGTAGATTCATTTACCTTTGCCACACTTCCTAACGGTATAATATGATGCGCTTCTAAAGAACTCGCATGCTTTGAGAATACCGAAATAATTTCATTACTATCAAACATATCCGCATATGTTTTTGATAATAAATATTGACACATAAAAGATCTCAATATACGTTTAGGATATCTCTCCTCTTGCGTTTTTCCCATTAATAACAATTCTTCATCTGAAAAATTTTGTGCATCTAAAATGTACTCCATATTTCTTTCAATCCATTCCGTACTACCACTTTCCGTAAGCATGTCCATAACTGATTCCAGATCCTGAATAAAAACTGTATTTTGATCTCTATCATAACGTCCGGAAAAAAGACTACACCAATACCATGCTTCCAATTTTTGATGTACTTTAACATCAAAAAACCATTCATCATTTGTGAATACTGTAGCAACTAAAGATAACATCAATGAATAATTAAGTTCATTAATATTTCTAATTCCACATCGGGTTTGAAAAAAGAATAACGCCCTATCTATTGCTAAGCATATTTTTTCCGTATTTTTATGAATATCCTCTGGCACAATATCAAGTATTTTTGCCCGCTTGATTAATTCAACTTTGTACCCATCTTTTTTATACTGTTGGTTATAAGTATAAAGCGATAATGTATTCAAAAATGCGTCTATAAATCGGGATGATATCTCATTCTTTTCCTCACTATAGCACTTAGTCCATACTGACGCATTATAGCAACGATCCTCTATCATATCTGCGTCTACCATTACCGTCTTTCCATCCACAATCGTACTTTTAGAATACTTCATGCAACCTAATATATCAGCGGGTATTACATTACTCGGATATTCTTTTGTAGCTTTAATATTTTGGATTATTCTTTCATAATACGGAGTATGATCAACTTTCGCAACTTTAGCCATAATTAGATCAAAAATATTTAAACATACACCTCCAATATTTAAATTCTCATAAATATCAATTGCTCTCGCCCGTTTTTCTGCCGAAACAACAATTTTGTTTAATGAAACATTCTTAATACAAGACTCTAAATATTCTCTCAGATCGCTACTCCAAATCTCTGCTTTTTCTGCCAATTTATCGCTTATCATGTCTGGATTATCCAGCACAGCCTTACATGTTTTCGGATCATCAGAAAAAATTTCTTCAATAAATATCTGGCGTTGCACATCATCTTTCAATTTTTCAAAATGATCTTCTATTTCTGCCTTAATACGTTCAGATATATTTTTTCGAATTGTATTTAAACGTAATTTAGCCTGTGCTGGGTTGCTTTCGCTAGAAGGAGTCATTAAAAAAAACGGCAATAAATATCCCTCATCATACGTCAAGCAAAAATCATCTAGTTCTGTAGATAATTCTTGTTTAGGATTAAAGGGAACTTTTTCTCCAGAATTATATGTAATACAAACTATAAATGGCATAATATCACCTGACAGGAAATCCGGATCGACAGTATCCGGATCCTTATATATAAAATTCAGGTTGTTAACTCCAAATAAATCTATCTCTTCCCTACATTTTTTCCATTTTGGGATTCTCAAAAAGAATCTTCTTTTTAAAGTTGGCGAAACCAATTCACTAACCTTTGTACAGTTATTATGAATCACATTTGAAAAAACATTTGTTAAAACGGTTACCCTCTGCTGACCATCAAGTAAAAATTGTACTTTTTCACCATCTTTCACTTGATTTATCAGCTTACATCCAATTATCTTTGATGAATAATCTGCTGGATCAGACTCTAATAATAAAATACTTCCTATCGGCATTTTCGTCAGCACTGATGCAACAATTTTCCGCTGTCGTTCTTCTTCTGTCCATACAAACTTCCGCTGAAAATCAGGCAACAAAATCTTATTTTTTTCAATATCACTTATTATTTCCTGCAAATTCATAGTCGTTTTTACTTCGCCCATTTTTTCCTCCGTTATAACTCACCTATCGCATTAATTAATTGATCTATGTCCTGCTTATTTGTAAACTGCCCCAATCCAACTCGAACCGTTCCTAACGTGCTCTCATCTTTGAGATATTTATGTATATACGGCGCACAATGATATCCTGTCCGAACTGCAATATCAAAATCTTCATCTAAGATCATTCCAATATCTTCCGAACTATACCCTTCTACCACAAAGGAAACAATTCCAACATGTGCACTTCTGTCCTTAGGAAGAAACATTTTAACTGACTTTATCTCAGAAAGTTTTTCAATTAAATAATCTCCTAATTTTCGTTCATGTTCCATACATGCATCTGGATCAATAACTTTCAGTGCAGCATTGAGACCTGCCACGGCGACAATATTGCAACTAGAGGCCTCATATCGGGTCTCTTTCCCAGATGGCATTTCAAGGTTAAGAGAATCGCTTCCAGTTCCTCCACTAATAAAAACATCTAAAGGTACACCAGATGCATTAATAAATCCTCCGATTCCAAATGGACCATAAAGAGTTTTATGCCCCGCGAACGCAATCAGATCCACTTTCATTAAATCCGCACGAATTTGAACAAGTCCCATAGATTGCGCCGCATCAAGAACATTAATACTTCCATATTTTTTCGCTTCTTCAAAAATTCTGTCAACCGGAAGAATATATCCTGTAACATTGCTTACATGTGTACAAAAAACTGCGTTTGGCTTGTCTTTGGAAAATTCATACTTCATTTTTTCCAAATCGATTTCTAAATCCGCGTTGATCGGAATTTCCTTTACTAGTAAATTCTTCTTTTTGACCAATTCATGAACACTCCTAGCCACTGCATTATGCTCATATGGCGATACATATACAACCGCTCGGTCCGCTAATCCTAATCCGTTAACGATCTGATTCATTGCAATTGTTACGGATGGGCTAAAAACTACTGCTGCCGAAATATCAACATGAACCCGTTTCCGAAGCAACTCTTTCGTTTCACTAATAAGCTTACTAGCAGCTTGTGCTAGTTTATAAGATCCTCGTCCAGCATTAACCGCTCCCTCTCTATTCATTTTGTCCATTGCTTCATACACCACTTCTGGTTTAGGAAATGTTGTAGCAGCATTATCTAGATACACCATAATTTACGCCTTTACTTTGTTATTCTATCTATCATTTCCAGCAATATTGATACTCTATCATTGATACTTAAATCATCATACTCTTCTAATGCATCTTCAATTATATTTTTAAGCACACTGCCCGTTGTTTCATCTGCATAGTTATATGTTTTCTCAAACTGTTCACCATTTCTTTTTGTGAACGCTAATATCATCTCACCTGCAGATGCCTCATCTTTTGTATTCTCAATTTCTTCCTTTAGTGCTTTTAAATCATCTGCAAAACTCTCAAGTGCACCAGTATTCCAATTTTCCATATACACATCCGTTGCTGCCTTAACAATCTTCTGTGCCACTTCGGAATCGTTATATACATTCAGGTCTTCAATTGTCGACATAAAATTTGTCATTCTTCCATCATATAAACCATGTTTTGCCTTTTTACTTTGATTTTCATACCAATTTCGTAAGACATGGAATAACTCTTCTTTCTTTCTTCCACCCCACACTTCATAAATAACAGATACCGCTTCTGCTTGAACCCAATCAAAATAATCATCAAAATATGTCTTGCACTCATCCAATTTTTCAAATGTTTCTTCATATGAATTCGCATGAAATATTGCTAGGAACTCAACAAACAAGCTTTCAAAAGGATTGAATTCTACTTTCTGCAAGGTCTTTTTTATTTTTTGCATTGCTTGCGCTAATTCTTCAGATTCTACATATTCATTTAGGCTCATCATGTTTCTCGAAACTTGTGGCAATGCTCTAAACCATCTTTGCATGCAAATAAAGATATTTTTTATTCGATTTGTAGATAAATTTCTATTATCGGCAACATCAAATAATGTATTTAACTCTGTAATATATTTCTCTTTCTGCAAATCCTCCTTTGATATATAAATTGCATAATCCTCAGCTTGCTCGCACATATTCACAATAATATCTGCCTCAAGCTGTATCTCTTTATTTGCGAAATAAACGATTATATCCTCTCTTCGATTAGCAAATACATATCCTACATAAAAAGGAATAAGCCCCGCCCTCATACCATATGGCGCAGATGTAAGTTTACATATAATCTCCTTCATTGATTTCTTTGTGTCAGAACAAGAGTCAATGAATTTATTAATTTCTTTTAAAACCTTTTTGAGATTTGGCTCCATCTTGTTAGAAGCAACACCGGTAACACAAAATAACGATCTATATACCGTTGCTTCCTGACTTGAACCTTTATAAAAATCCTCCGTATCCGTATGCGTCAAAATCGCACGTATTATGTTTAAACGAGCCTTTTTCGTCTGTGCTGTTGCAATATCAGATCGATTGACTAATTCATTATTTATTAGAGGAGTTTTGTAATATACACTCTCACAACATCTATTAACAGCAACTTCCTCGCTACCAGTTTTATCTGCTAAAATATCATTTCCATCGATGGAAAACACTTTGGTTTCCCCATCGTCTTCATATACAGAATTCACCAGGGCTTCTATCTCTTTCGTTAGATCTTCAAGCAGGATTGGCAACTCTCTTTTAAGAATTGCATTGTTGCCTATAAAAGTCGAATTTGAAGCCAATTCTTGTATAATCTCATAATCCTTTAATTCAAGGCTTACCTTAATAGCCTGTCTTGGACAAACAACAACCAGTCTTTGATCTCCTAACTTAAATAAATGTTTCCTTACTTGTTCTTGTTTGATTTCCTCAAAACTATATAATGAAATAACCTTTCCGTCTCCCGGGCAATCCTCTAAGATAGCATCTGCAGAATCAATATTTAAGAAATCTTCAACCCTCATAAATTGATTAACAAAATAACGCGTCATCATGTGTTTTGTATTATATTTTCTCGGTACAATATAATACTTTCCAGTAACACGTAATAATGCTTGTCCGTAGTTTACATTATCACCTTTAAGTTCTCTCTGCCTCTTAATTTCTTTTCGAAGTTGAGATCCCGCCTGGGTTTTAAACGCATAAAGACCATCTATCTGCTTCTTATAAATAAAATTCTTTTTTTCTAATTCATCTATTGCTTGCGATGCATCAGATGCATTAATACTTAATTTAAGATATTTCTCTGTTGCTGGTAATTCTTCTTCATTATTTACAATCAGCATAATTGCCAGCGCCTTAATAATCTTTTTCTGATCATTCGATTCGCACTTATCAATGGCGTATTCAGCGCTTAACCAAATATTGTGAACATATTCATTTGCTACTTCCTTTTTAAATAACGTACTAAAATAATCATAAATCAGATCTGCACCTATACTCCACTCCTTATCTTCATTATGTTCAGACACAAATCTTGCCATGCTATTAGGCTCATCATTTGAAATAAAAGTAAATAATGTTCTTTCATTCTGTGCCGCTTTCTCACTAATATTAAGCAGCAAATACGATGCAATCGGATTTAGTGGATAACATCCCTTTAAAATTATGCTATTAAAATCTGATTCCGGGAATTTACTTTTAAATGCTGGAACTTCATAATAATCTTTAATTGCTTTTTCACTAAAAAGACTTTCATAGCATGGAACATCCTTTAATTTATCATCGTCTTTAATAATTGCATTTTTAATTAATTCAAAATTATTCTTTTCCGATGTTACAAACGTCTTTTCAATAATTCTACCCTCAATACCGGTAAAAGAATTAATGATATCCTGTGAAAGATATTTGCCATACTCTTTAATACTTTTGTGCGCAATCATCGTAAAATAAATCTGCGCATTTTGTGAATCTGTCGCCAATTCGCAAATATCCTGTAATAATTTCATATTTGCTCCTGCTGCAGTACCATTCTGGCTCTCGATGAATTTGCTAAACTCATCAAATACAATATAAATTCCGCTATACTCGTAATCTTCGACTAACTTTTCGCTTATGCTTTTGTATAATGGAAGGACTTCCGAAACTGCCATCGGATTAAATTCGCTACCCGCAGTAATTCTTGGATATATTTCCCTAAATATAGATAAAGCCTCCCTCGAATACATTTTCAATTCAGCTTCCAGTTCAGTAACCGTTTTGGCGTGTGCACCTACCTCATTACCAAAAGCAACAAATGTATCCGGATAATTAAGCTTCCAATCATTAATTCGTTCTAGTGCAATTGAATAATACGTGTCTGGAATCAAATCTACCAGTTCCGCCCTCTTCATTGCATCATTAAGTCCATATAAAAAAGCTTGCGTCAAATCACCCGTTGTATCACTTATTAACACTGGCAAAAACTTCTTCTTACACCATATTTTATTTATATCCTCTGCAACAGTAGCGCCTACTTCTTCGACCTGTCTGATTTTCTGTATCAGCTGTCTAATAACACTTTCTTTTTCTGGAGTTCTATCTAAAGATAATACAGCAAGCAACACTAGTAACAAATGAGACTTTCCCTTACCATAAGGGCCCACCAGCAACGTAGCCTGCTCCTTATTATCTAATACAGCCTTAGCATACTCACCTAAAAAACGCACTGAGGACATTGTTGGTATATAACTTAAAATCTTATCTGTCTTATTAAGACTCAAATATAAATTTATTGCCGTTTTAAAATTGCCATTAAAACTAATAACATCTTTTAAAGACTTAACTTTTCCCATTTTTCCACCTACTAGTAATTCTTATAATAGTCTTCTGCTGTCGTTAATGCCCCACGCATATTCACAGGATAGATCATATCCAATCCAGCAGTTCTAACGACTCTAATATATCCAGCTGCATCTAATCGATCAAAATACTCATTTGCCATAACACTCGTTAGATTATATATTTTAGCCAACCCCGCTTCTCCGTTTACAACTTCCTCTATGGAAAGACTCTCTCTGTCTTCCATCATACATTCCAATTCATAGAGAACAACAAATTCTGAAAAAATTCTTCTATCCGGATGGTTCTTTGAATATTTACCATCCACATTTTTAATCAACGCCAATTGTGAAAATGGTGAAACATTTTTATCCTCTGGATCAGATTTTACTTTGTTCTTACTGTACATATTTAATAGAACATCAATATCGCTGCTTAATGATTTATCCGAAAACTTTTGTCCTGCAACATATTGATTAATCTCTCTCCACAAAATAGAATATATTTGATTTTTGTCTAAATCATTTGCATCGCAACGATTAAAATACATATACCAAGAAGTAGCCTCTGCCTTATTTTTTGCAATACAAGAATGCATAAGCCATAATGTATATGGATTTTCAATATATGGATCATATTTTTCGATTAGAGTCCCCAAAGGTGAGAGTGAAACGCCAGCACTTCCCCTCTCAACTGTAAGTCCTAATACACGCATCCAATAACGTAGCGATTTAACCATATTACTTCCAATTCCAAAAGCATCTGGAGCATCCGGTTTTAAGAATATTCCTGGGTCCTTTGGAATAAGCATTAATCCTTTATTAATCCAACCTTCTCTTAATGCAAATTTTTCATGTCCTTGTAGTCTTATTTTCACTTTATTTGTAGCCATGCTATGTCCTCTTTATACATAATACTTTTCTCATATAACATCCTGCATTAAAATGACTCACGCATTCTGTGCATCTTCTACACCTATCCGAATCAATCGAATATGTAACTTTTCCAGTGCCATCATCCTTAACACTAATCGCATCATATTTGCATACACTCTCACAAGCTTTACAACCAAGACACATCTGATATTTCGTCAATTGGCATTGAACCTTTCCCTCTGCGGCCGAAAGTGTTTTTGCTTTTGCAATATGCACATCCTTAATTGTCACTTTAAGTTTTGTACTTCCCAGTCGTCCTTGAAGAACTAATAAGACTTTTCCCGCCTTATTCATCACATAAACTTCACCTAACCGTTTATTTCCTAATTCTTTATTGATATATCCAAACGGTTTAAAAAGCTCATATAATTCTTCCGTAATAGGTCTTTGAAGTTCATAATTGAAAGCATTTTCATCTGTTGCACACGGTTCAAACGAGACAATAGATGTCTGTGCCGCTTCAAGTCCATTTCCACCCTGACGTGCTTTCCATCCGCCCTCATTTACATATTCTTCAGGATCAGGCTTTCCAACCTTTTGCGCAAAATCAACTAATAACTTGTGCCAATGCTCATACTGCTCATACATATGAACTTTTGCGAGAAATTCTGACCAGCCACCATTATTCGGACAACACCAACATCCAACTCTCGTCCAACCAAGTCTGTACGCATAATTGAAATCTATTTTTGTTGTCAAAATATACAGCCATACATCAAAGTCAATCCAGTTAATAATTGGAGAAGCTACTGTCTGCTTCGAAATCTTTGGGCTTTCGCTTTCACGTTCATATTTACTTCTACTAAGAGACTCACTCCGTCGTATACCTTGAAAACTAAGAATATTATTTTTATCTTTAAAAGCAGAAGCGATCGTTTTCTGAATCGCTCCCGTTTTAAAAACAGTACAACACCACCGCATAACACGGCTCGGTGGTCCTACCACATCACATAACTCTTCAAAATTCTTTTCTCTATTTTTAGCGGTTAGAATTCTTACTCCCTGAGATTCTTCATTTTTATTAAATCTCTTTTTATACTCCATAGTGTATGGGAACTCTAACGTAGTATCTCCAAAAACATGAAGCACCTTATTCGTTCCTAATGCTCTATTAACCAAGTGTGAAGTTACTGTAGAATCCTTACCTCCACTGAATGATACCATCATATCTTCAATGGTATATTTTCCCTCATATTGCTGTATAAAACTAACAGCTTCTTCTGTAATGTAATTATATCTGTCCTTATTTGCCTCTACGAATTTTTCAGTATATTGATCAAAGTATTGATATTCAATTTTATCCGCAAATTGATCATATTGTTCTTTTATTAATTGGATTTTTCCAATTGGTAATGCATTTAATCTTGATACAGACAAGCGCACTTTTTTCCCATCAATAATGTACACCCCACTACCATACCAGACAGATGACTTTTGATATTTTTTAGGATCATTTTTTAAAACAATTGATATCAATACATTCTCTTCAGGAAATACCGGACGTATGTCCGTTGCAATATATTTGCCTTCTGTCCCACATCTCGGACAAACCTTTTCATATATTGGGACATTGCATTCTTCACACCAATAAATAGTTGATGACATTTTCGTTGCACAACCGCAATTAGGTTTTACACACTTATCGCCGTTCATTGGCACCCTACATCTAGGGCAAATTCTTTCTATCATATCTTTTCTTGCCCCTACTCTATTTTTATAGCATCACAAATATCTCCAATATTGCAATTAAAATATTCGCAAATTCTTAGTATAACCGACATTGATACTTCTTGCCCCTTGTTCAATTTTGTCATCGTACCTGGTGCAATTTGCAAATCTTCTCTGAACTGCTGCTTACTCATATCATGTTCGGCTAACATAATCCATAATTTTTTATAACTTACTTTCATTTCATTTCCTCGCAAGTATGTTTCTGATTATTTATATTCTACATAAATTTTAGCATATGCGAGTCTAATAAGCATCAAAAAACTGCAATTTATTTTCAAGTTCTTGCGATTTACTATCGAGTTATCGACAATTTTGTTAATTTCCTTTTAATGCTATGTATTTTTAATATTATCAAACTTCACAGCTACTCTAACTCATTAAAAAAAATTTCAAATTCAGGTGTATCTATAACACTCTCTTGGTATTCTGGTCGATGCTTAAGTTTATACATAGCAGGTGGACATTGTAAAAAGTCATCAAAGTTCTCTTTATTGGAATCCATCCTCACAAAATTCAACCAATCGTCCATACTTATAACAGGAACCAACGTATCTCCGGCTATATATCCACTCCCGCTTACTATAATATAAAGAACATCTTTAATATCTTCTCTGCGTTTAATAATTCCTTCCCTCTTCAAATTTGAAAAAAGCAAATTTTTATCAGATAAAACTGCTAACTTGCATCGTTTAATTTGTTCATTTGCATAATTAATAACTTCATTTGCTTTCCATAACGAATACAATGAAGCGTCGCAATGATTTGCCTTTATTTGTCCAATAATTACTATACCGTCCTTGTACATTACAATATCAAAATCCGTCTTTTTTATTTTTAAAGAAGATTTTAAAACCTGCCATCCTGCACGTTCCGCACTCCCCTTAACAAATGATTCTATAATTGATTTTCCGAAATAATCAACTTCTTTTCCAAATTTTTTTCTTGCGCTATTGGAAAAAAATCGCATTGTCACTAATTGGAATATGGACAAATTGAAATCATACATCCAAGGCGCAATTATAATCCCCGTCTCTAATTTAGCACAAAACGCTCCTCCCAGATCTTTATCTATATCTACAAACCCAATATCTTGAAGTTCTTTAAATTCGTCATCACTCATTTGTCTTCCCCAAAACATTCCACTTCTTAAATCATCCCAAGATATAATTTCATACATTCTATAACCGTTTATCATCATTTCCAATACCCTTATATATAAATACAAAAAGGCAGAAAACAAATATGTAACGATATTTCCTGTCGGCAATGTATGCCGCAACAAATAATCCAATAATGATTCTGCAGAAAATTGGTACTCCATTAACCTTGTTATAATCAATTTCTCTTTAACTCCTAATTCAGAGAAAAAACTTTTTTTACAAATTAAACATTTGTAAAAATTGTATAGTGGATCCGTCTTATATTCCTCTTTCAAAAGTTTTTCATCTGATACCGATTTATAATAATTAGTTGCATAGGCAACACGTTGGCTCCACTTCCAATCGTTTACTTCTACGTAAAAAGCTGGTTTTATATATTTTTTATATTTTATTACCTCTTCCCGCCCATAATTTAAACTGTCCAAGCGTTCTTCTATACATCCATACTGAACTCCTAATTTATACGCATCATCTATTGCTTTCAGCTTATTTGGATTTATCGTAGGAACTTCTATAATGCTGTTTTTATTATTCCACTCAAAATCCTTAGGCAAACAATCCTCTGCAATAGAAAAAACAATTCTTTTTGCTAATCGTATTACCTCCGGATAATTTCGAATATATTGATTAAAATAGTTCAGGAAATCAAACAGTCCATTAAAATTGGATATCAACAATCTTTGTATTCTTAATTTATAATCCTTTTCTATTTTGCTCATTTCATCAACAAATAAAATGTATTCCCTCACATGGTTTTTCGTATATTTATTGATAAAGACACTATATAATTCCACTTTATTATCAAGAACGGATGATATTACTATCTTTAATAAAATTTTTTGCGATAATATATTTTCATAATTTATATCCTGAATAATTTCTTTAAGCCATTCTGGCTCTATGTCCTCACCCTCGTTTATTTTTTTCTTTATTTTCCCTAAAGATACTCTTTCTTTTGAATCCACCCCTATATCTCCCTTACATATATGAATTAATGCTATGACCTTAATATGTTTTTCCACTATTTGTGTTTTTGAATAAAAGTTTTAGTACACCTCCTTTACATGCTTTTCTATCTTCCCATCAAAATTGTCAAGCATTGATTCTACAAATTGGCTTTTCTCTTCATTTATTGTCATATAATCACCATTTCTTATCCTTTGATCAGCATACATATATGATACAAGTTGGTATCTATCCCATTGCGATCATGAATCGTTCGCATAACCCTAATATCTGAGTATTCACGCCCATTCATTTGCAAATTATCTTCTATCGACTTTAAAGAATAAGGATATTCATGTTCTCGTATATGATTGAAATACTTCTTACAAAAAATATCAAAATCCGCGACCGTAACATACACTAAAATTACATTAAATGAATTTCCGGATACATCATAGCCGAAGAGCTTATCTAAATGATTATCCAGATATGAGGCGTCAAAACTTTTTAAATTTAATGCCTCAACTATCGTTACCGGAAACCCGTTTTTCTGAATTAGCAAATCAACTTCACCAACACCTCTTCCTGTGAGTGATTTTCCTCGCCGTGACTGATCCAACACGGAATACTTTGCTAATGTTAACAAACTTCTTAAATAATCATTTCTTTCATTTTCTTGCACTATTTTATTACTAGGATTTTGTTGTAGCTGAACACATGCCAAAAATAGATCCGACATAAATTTTGCTTCTGAATTTTCTTCTACGCTTTTACTTTTTAAGCTTCCCAAATTATCCCATTGTAAAGTAAAGGCCTTTTCTATCTCTTCTTTTGTCTTTCTCCATTTAATGTATGTATCTTCTTCTGACATTCCTTTTCCATATGGAAGAATAATATGTCTTTTCCATTGTCCAAGTCTCTTTAAATCCCTTCTTATGGAAGAATCCTCAATATTCCCCATTACGTCTTTGTATGTTTTCTCTTCGTGCAAAACTTGTTTAATCGCTATACTTTGTTTTGAATGGCTATTTTTAGCCAAGTCCTCAAGCTTTTTCTTTAAACTATAATAATTTTCTACGGATTGATATTGTCTTAAACATGACTCATAACTTTCAAGCCATATTACAATTTTCTTGATAAAAGCATAAATATTTTCACTTTCATCTACCGGAACCACTTTATACTTGTTTCTTACTAAGTCGTAGAAAAACAAACATGGAATATCTCTTTCAGGGATATTATAATTACGAGCAAATTCAGAAATTGTCTGTGAATATCTTTCCTTCCAATCAACGTCTTTCTCACTATCATGCATTCCATCATTATCTTCTACTTTTTGCCCGTTACTTTTCAATTCTGCAACAAATGGGCATATATCACCCACATAGCTTTCTCTATGCGGTTTATGATAAAAACTAGCATTATTCCGGAATTTTGGAGTTGAAAATACAAACAATATTTTATTATTTGTCAAATCATTTAAAGATGCCCAATCCTTTTCCAATTTTTCATACAACTCTTGTGCATCTGAATATCTTGCGATTAATGATATAATAAATATGTAACCTTTTTTCTTCGCCCTCGGAATACACTTTTGAAAATATTCCCACAAACTCATATATGTAGTTATCAAATTCTTTTTTCCCACCTTTACAAATCGATACTTATAGTGTATCTGTTTCGTCTATTAATAACAATAGTTTTCATCCACTTTCCGACGATTCCATCCCTATATTGTCACTTTTCTCTATAATCCGATTTTCTCCGCAAATTCTGCCATAAGTGCCGACAATACTACCCACAAAAGGATCGTGATCACGACCGGAACATCTTTTACATCAATATCAAATACGACATAAAGTAATGCCGCCAGGATAAAGCCGCTTACTACGCTAAAGACGGCTCCGAAGGTCGATAGACTCTTGCTTTTATTCCATTGCTTCTTCTATGACTTGTTTCTCCATTCCATCATCCGTAATCCGACACACTGCCGTTCCGCCGATGACGAACACGATTCTTCCTTTGGCTTTGTCGCCGATCTTGTCATAAAGTCTTCCGGCGCTCATGGATTCGCCCTGTACAGTGTATGGGCTGTTGGCTACATACCCACACTTGCCGAGTCCTTTGATTTTGACCATAATCGCTTCTTTGTCGTATGGATTATCGGGTTCCTTTTCAAGCTTAACTTTCATGCCTTTTTCCATGAACTGTGTTCCGTAGTAATGACTGCAGCCTGCGATTGTAAAATACATTTCTTCCATAATTGCGTCCACCTTTCCATCTGTTTGTTTTTACGCTTCTTTATGTTGAGGTCATATTATCGCAGTCAGTGTCCTATAATTCGTTCAATAATTTCTATTAAAATAAAGTGTGCGCTCGTCGCACACTTCCGCGCGCGAGCGGTATGCTCAGCATAAACTTCATCTCCGCGAGCTGCGCATCCCCGCGGAGCGTTTTGATTCATAGGAAGGAATTTCCTATGAATCAAAAAAGGACTATGTATCTCTACATAATCCTTAATCTGTCATCTCATGTTTTATTTTCAATCCCAACCACCCGAAACACCTGCTCCGCAGTATACTCCATATTTTCATACGCGACGTCCTCATGCATCGCCTCCTCAAGTGTCATCGCACCCGGCAGAATCGGAAATACGGCATCGATGAGCGGTGGATTCTGCTGAGTGGCGCGTGCGCCGCTATGCTCGACGCTTCCGGCAAGCACGATGACTTTGCAGCCGCAGGCTTTGGCTCGGCGGGCGATACCGACCGGCGCTTTGCCCATCGCGGTCTGACCATCGAAGCGACCCTCTCCGGTGACGACGATGTCGGCGGCGCGAAGTTCGGATCTCGGCAGGACCGCATCAAGTACGATATCAACGCCCGGACGGAGTGTGCCGTTCAGGTACGATGCAAAAGCGAAACCAAGTCCACCTGCTGCTCCCGCTCCTGGATGCTCGCGTAGATCTGTGCCGAGTGTGACGGCGGTCATGTCTGCCAGATGTGCCAATGCCGCATCAAGTTTTTGAACGGTTGCAGGATCGGCTCCTTTTTGCGGTGCAAAAATATAACTTGCACCGTTTGTGCCGCACAATGGATTGGTCACATCACATGCTATTGAGAAGTGACTCTCCTTCAGGCGCGGATCGAGTGCTTCGGTTTCGATGGTGGCAAGCCCGGCGAGTTCCTGCGCGCCCAATGCGATTTTGCTTCCGTCGGCTTTCCGGAAGCGGCAGCCCAAAGCACGCAACATACCGGTTCCACCATCGTTGGTCGCGCTACCACCGATGCCTATGATAAAGTTGCGACACCCCTCATCCAACGCGTGCAGGATCATTTCACCCACGCCATATGTGGTAGTGTTCATGGGATTACGCTTCTCCGCGGGCACGAGCGGAAGTCCGGCGGCCTCTGCCATCTCGATGACAGCAGTGTGATCCGGCAGGATGCCGTAGGTTGCTTCTACGGTTTCGCCCAGCGGTCCGGTGACCGCTATCGTGACGCTTCTTCCGGACAGCCCGGACACAAGTGCAGTCACTGTGCCTTCGCCGCCGTCTGCGACCGGTTTGACCGATACGATTGCATCCGGGATGGCGCGAAGGATGCCTTCCTTTGCGGCGGCTCCCGCCTGCAGGGAACTCAGGCTTCCCTTGAGGGAATCAATTGCTACTATTACATTCATACATTTTCTCCTACCCATTTATTTACATAACTTCTATCTTGTCCATCTTTTTACAAAAACTCAACATTTCTTATTTATCCTATAAAACAATGCATGCATATCATTTTCCTATGAATCAAAAAAAGACGTCTCCTATACCCGGAAACGCCCTTCTCTACTCCTAAGATACTTTCAGTGTAAACTTCTGAATCTCTTTCTCTGTAC
>OGMT01000634.1_pt1 | contig 23937 bp, 20 predicted proteins | sample 1573271 | NCBI WGS metagenome assembly OGMT01 (sample SAMEA2582000, study PRJEB24529) | metagenome | biome: Human gut stool | place: China | collected 2011 | reverse complement strand
CCATCAGCCTCAGTGCAGGCATAGGGAGCACGAACACCAACGGCAACGACTTCACGACGCGCTACCTGATCGACGATGCCTGCGCGGCGTGCGGGCGGCCGTGGGTCTACGGCTCGATCGGGGCCTTCCACGGGCAGGTCGGCGTCTTCAACCACCTGCGGGGGCGCCGCTATGCGGATCTCTACCCCGACCGCGAGGCGCTCTGCCGGCGTCCGCAGACCGTGGCAGGCGTCATCGGCGCCGTCCCGGCCGTTATCGGGGCCCTCGAGGCCTCGGAGGCGCTGAAACTGCTCGCCGGATTCGGCGAGCCGCTCGACGGAAGGCTCTTCACCATCGATCTCAGGAGCCTCGAAACGGACATTATCGAACTTTAAACTCCTCAATACGAAAAAAACAGACATGGGAAAAGGATTTGACGAATACGCATCGGCCTACGATGCCTGGTTCCTCGACAACCGCAACGTCCTCTATTCGGAGGTCAATCTGGTCGCCGCGACGCTCCGGGATGCCGGCCGCGTGCTCTCGGTCGGCTGCGGCAGCGGCCTCTTCGAGTCGATACTCCGCAAGGAGTACGGCATCACCGTAACCGACGGCATCGAGCCCTCGGTGGGCATGGCCGAGATCGCCCGCAAGCGGGGCATGAACGTGACCATCGCCACGGCCGAGGAGGCCGACTTCGGGCACGGCGACTACGACACGCTGCTCTTCAACGGCACGCCGAGCTACATCGGCGACCTCGCCTCGGTCGTCCGCAAGGCCTACGACGCCCTGCCCGACGGCGGGCGGATCATCCTGATCGACGTTCCGAAGGAGAGCTCCTACGGCATCATGTACAACCTGGCCCTGGCACTCGGCACGTGGGACCACCCGCTGCTCGAGGGCGTCTACCCGCCCAACCCCTACCCGATCGAGTTCGTCAAGGTCGCCGCATGGCGCACGACGGCCGAGAAGGTCGCCCTGCTCGAGGCCGCCGGCTTCGGCGACCTCACCTTCGCACAGACGCTCACCTCCCACCCGCTCTGCTCGAACGACGAGGAGGAGCAACCCGTCGAGGGATACGGCAAGGGCGATTACGTGGCCGTTACGGCCCGCAAATGCGTGAAGCCATGAGCCGCTGGAGCGACCGGGCCTGGGAGGCCGCCGCGCCGACCTTCCGCCGCATCCTCGAACACCCGTTCGTCCATGAGCTCGCGGCCGGGACCCTCCCGGCGGAGAAGTTCCGCTTCTACATCCGCCAGGACGCCCTCTACCTCGACGGCTATGCCCGGCGGCTGGCCCACATAGCCGCCCGTCTTCCCCGCAAGGAGCAGACGGAGACCTTCCTGCACTTCGCCCTCGAGGGGATCGAGGTCGAGCGGGCCCTGCATGCGCAGTTCCTCGACGGCGGCCATCCGTCGCCCGAGGAGATCAGCCCCGCATGCCTGCTCTACACCTCGGTGCTCGACGCCCAGGCCACGGCACCGGTCGAGGTCGAGGCGGCGGCCGTGCTGCCTTGTTTTGTGGTCTACCAGCGTGTGGGCGAGGAGATCCTGCACCGCACCCGTCTGGAAGGACACCCCTACGCAGCCTGGATCTCGACCTATGCCGATCCGGGATTTGCCGAGGCGGCCGGACGCGCCGCAGCGGTCTGCGACGAGCTGGCCGAGGCAGCCGGCGACGAAATCCGCCGCCGCATGACCGACCTCTTCGTGCGCTGCACGAAGATGGAGTGGCTGTTCTGGGACAGCGCCTGGAATCTCGAAAAATGGAACATATGAACACGGAAAAGAAAACCTACAAACGCGCCCTGACCATCGCCGGAAGCGATCCGAGCGGCGGTGCAGGCATCCAAGCCGACCTGAAGACCTTCTCGGCCTGCGGCTGCTTCGGCACGTCGGCCATCGTGGCCGTCGTGGACGAGAACACGGTGGGCGTCACGGGGGTCCACCCAGTCCCGGTCGAGTTCGTCGTCGGCCAGATCCGCTCGGTACTCGACGACATCGGGGCCGATGCCGTGAAGATCGGCATGCTGCACTCCTCGGAGTTGATCCGGGCCGTGCGGCAGACGCTCGGGCAGTATGCCATCCGCAACGTGGTGCTCGACCCGGTGATGGTCGCCACGTCGGGCGATCCGCTCCTGCAGCAGGAGGCCATCGCCACCCTGCGCGACGAACTTGTCCCCCACGTGCGCATCATCACGCCGAACATCCCCGAGGCCGAACTGCTGCTCGGCCGCCCGATCGCCTCGCAGGAGGAGCTGTCCGAAGCCGCCCGCGAACTCTCGCGCAACGGCCGTGTCTCGGTCTTCCTCAAGGCCGGACACCTGCACGACCGCGAGCTGGTCGATATCTTCTACAACGCTGAGGAGGACCACATCCTCGAACTGCGCTCCGAGCGGCTCGACACGCCGAACACCCACGGCACGGGCTGCACCCTCTCGTCGGCACTGGCAGCCTTCCTGGCCCACGGCTGTTCGCTCGACGAGGCGGCCCGCAGGGCGAAGGAGTACATCGCTTCGGCCATCGCAGCAGGTGCGGCCTACCGCATCGGCCACGGCCACGGTCCCGTACACCACTTCTTCCGGTTCTGGGAATAGGTTCCCGGACCGAAAAGAGGGCAAAAGGCGGCGCAACCATCCGGTGTTGCGCCGCCTTTCTTGTACGCTGTGGCCGTCGGGGCCGAATGCAGAAACGACCGGCAGAGGGTTGGACGCCCCGTCACGGATACGCTCGCCCGGGCATCTCCGGTCTGCCGCCCCCGTCCACAGCTGGATATCCCCGGGCTCGCGACCCGGGCCCGAGGGTTCGGCAGCGACGACGCTCCGGGACGGCCCAAACCGTCGAGCCCGCAGCCTCCCGACAAAAAACGTCCCGGACAGTGAATCTGTCCGGGACGCTGCATGTATCGGGATCCCAGGATCCCGCTCCGGGCAGCCGATCAGCTGCCGAAGTTGTCGTAGAGGATGTTCTCGGGCGGCACGCCGAGCGAGTCGAGCATCTTCACCACCGAAGCGATCATCATCGGAGGTCCGCACATGAGGTAGATGCATCCTTCGGGCTCCTCGTGGTTCTTCAGGTAGTTCTCGTAGAGCACGTTGTGCACGAAGCCTACCTTGTAGTCCACGCCTGCGGCATCGGCCTCGGGATCGGGACGGTCGAGTGCGAGGTGGAACTTGAAGTTGGGGAAATCCTTCTCGATCTGGTGGAAGTCGTCGAGGTAGGGAGCCTCCTTCAGTGCGCGGGCGCCGTACCAGAACGATACGGGACGCTTCGTCTTCTCGGTCTTGAACAGGTGCATGATGTGGCTGCGCATCGGGGCCATGCCGGCGCCGCCGCCGATGAAGATCAGCTCCTGCGAGTCGGGCAGGTTGTCCGGCAGGAAGAACTCGCCGTAAGGGCCCGAGATGGTCACCTTGTCGCCCGGCTTGCGCGAGAAGATGTACGACGAGCAGATGCCCGGGTTCACCTTCATGAACGAGCCCGTGGCCCGGTCGAACGGCGGCGTGGCGATACGGATGTTGAGCATGATGATGTTGCCCTCGGCCGGGTGGTTGGCCATCGAGTAGGCGCGGAACGTCGGCTCGGGGTTCGTGGTCACCAGATCCCACATCTTCATCTTGTCCCAGTCGGCGCGGTAGCGCTCATCGACATCCATGTCCGAGAACTTGATGGCATCGTACTTCGGGATGTCGATCTGGATGTACCCGCCGCTGCGGAACTTGAGGTGCTCGCCCTCGGGGAGCTTCACGACGAACTCCTTGAGGAAGGTCGAGATGTTGCGGTTCGAGACCACGGTGCACTCCCACTTCTTGACGCCCAGCACGGCTTCGGGAACATGGATCTTGAGGTTCTCCTTCACCTTGACCTGGCAGCCCAGACGCCAGTGGTCCTTGGCCATTTTGCGCGAGATGAAACCGGTCTCGGTCGGCAGGATGTCGCCGCCGCCCTCCAGCACCTGGCACTTGCACATGCCGCACGAGCCGCCACCGCCGCAGGCCGACGGAAGGAAGACCTTGTTGTTGGCGAGCGTGGCGAGCAGCGTCGAACCGCTCTCGGTCCGAATGACCTTTTCGCCGTTGTTGATGTCGATCGTCACTTCACCCGAGGAGGTCAGCTTGGCCTTCGCATAGAGAAGCAGTGCGACCAGCACCAGCGTGATCACCAGAAAAGCTGCGATCGCAATTAAAATCGTTGTAGTCATTTTCCGAATCTCTTTTTAAAGGTTAGAACTGAATGCCCGAGAAGATCATGAAGGCGATACCCATCAGACCCGTGATGATGAAGGCGATACCGGGGCCCTTCAGTGCTGCGGGGATGTGCGAATAGGTCGTCTTCTCGCGGATCGCGGCCATCATGACGATGGCCAGCCACCAGCCCAGACCCGAGCCCAGACCGTAGACGATCGTCTGCCAGAGCGACGTGAGCTCGCCGCCATCGACCTTCTGCTGCATGAAGAGCGAGCCGCCCATGATGGCGCAGTTCACGGCGATCAGCGGCAGGAAGATACCCAGCTGGCTGTAGAGCGTCGGCGAGAACTTCTCGACGATCATCTCCACGAGCTGCACGAATGCCGCGATCGTGGCGATGAAGACGATGAAGGTCAGGAAGCTCAGATCGACTCCCTCGACCAGCGCGCCGGCCTTGAGCACATATTCATACAAGAGGTAGTTCAGGGGCACGGTCATGACCATCACGAACGTAACGGCGGCACCGAGACCCAGGGCCGTCTTCACGCTCTTCGACACGGCGATGTAGGAGCACATGCCGAAGAAGAAGGCGAAGACCATGTTGTCGATGAAGATCGACCGGATAAATATATTCAAAGATTCCATACGCTATCCTCCTATTTTTCCTGTAAGTCCTTGTTGCGCGAACGGTGTACCCAGATGATGCAGCCCACGATGATCAGCGCCATCGGCGGGAAGAGCATCATGCCGCAGTTCGAATAGAAACCGCCCTCGGCCATGTACCAGCTTTCGGGGATGATGCGGAAGCCCAGCAGGCTGCCCGAGCCGAACAGCTCGCGGAAGAAGGCCACGATCACCAGGATCAGGCCATAGCCCAGACCGTTGCCGATACCGTCGAGGAACGAGGCCCAGGGCTTGTTGGCCAGGGCGAAGGCCTCGACGCGGCCCATGACGATACAGTTGGTGATGATCAGACCGACGTAGACCGAGAGCTGTTTGGAGATCTCATATACGAAGGCCTTGAGCACCTGATCGACGAGGATTACCAGCGCGGCGATCACCACGAGCTGGACGATGATGCGGATACGCGCCGGCACGCCGTTGCGGATCAGCGACATCACGAGGTTCGAAAAGGCCGTGACGACCGTCACGGAGAGTGCCATGACGATGGCCGGCTTGAGCTGCACGGTGACGGCCAGAGCCGAGCAGATGCCGAGGATCTGCACGATGACCGGGTTGTTCGCCGAGAACGGGCCGGTCAGATACTTCATGTTCTTGGCCGAAAACAAAGGCTCTTTTTCGTTCTTACTCATTGTTTTCTACATTTTCATCGTTAGACACTTCAGCCTCGGCCGTCGCAGCGGGCTGAGCCCCGGCCGCACGCTTTGCCTCGAGCAGGGGCAGGTAGTTGCGGAGGCTGTTCTCGAGCATGGCCGTCACACCGTCGGAGGTCTTCGTACCGCCCGAGATGGCGTCCACCTCGTGGTTCGGGTCCTTGGCGCCGCCCTTGCGGAGCTTCACGGAGACGAACTCGTCGCCCTCGAAGATCTGCTTGCCGATGAAGTGCGACTGGAACTTCGAGGTGGCGATCTCGGCACCCAGACCCGGGGTCTCACCCTTGTGGGCCATGATGATGCCGGCCATCGTGTTCATGTCCTTCTCGAGGGCCACATAGCCCCAGACCGGACCCCAGAGGCCCATGCCCGTCACGGGAATCACCACGCGGCCGTCCTTGGCCTCGAAGAGGGGGAACTTGCCGGCCTCGTAGGCGCCCGGCAGGTCGTTGAGCAGCGCGAAGACGTTCTCGCCCTCGATGCGGTTGCCCTCCTTGTCCACGACGTAGGCGTCGATCACCTCGTCGTACTTGACGCTCTTGATGAGCTCCTCGGCCGGAACGCCCTGTTTGACAGCGTCACCGGCATAGAGCGACAGCAGGATCGACTGCTTCTTCTCGTTGAGTTCGTTCTCGGCCTGCCGCTTCTGGAGTCCGAGTGCGGCCAGCGCCAACAGCGTCGCCACGATAATGACCATCACCGTCGAGTAGACGACGATATAGACGTTGCTGTTGGTATCGAATCCCTTCCTGGCGGCCTTCTGCTCCGTGAACTCCGACGCGGCAACGCCGCAAACGGGGCAGGTATCCGGTGCGGAGGCACCCTCGTGGATGTATCCGCAGACATTGCATTTGAATTGTTTCTTTGCCATATCTATCTCCCCTATTTTGCGGTTTTAACACGTTTCTTGCGACGCGAGATGTTCGCCTCGACCACGTAGTAGTCCACCAGCGGAGCCAGCGCGTTCATGAAGAGGATCGACAGCATCATGCCCTCGGGATAGGCCGGGTTCACGACGCGGATCATCACGGCCAGCGCACCGGTGAGGAATCCCACGATGTACTTGCCCTTGTTGGTCTGGGCCGAGGTCACGGGGTCCGTAGCCATGAAGACGGCACCGAAGGCGAAGCCGCCGACGATCAGGTGCCACCAGGCCGGGTACTCCGTCACGCCGAGCGCCTGGAAGAGGTAGCCCATGGCCAAGCCGCCGACGAATACCGAGACCATCGTCCGCCACGAGGCGATGCCCGTGAAGAGGAGGATGGCGGCGCCGATGAGGATGGCGAGCGTCGAGGTCTCGCCGAACGAACCGGGGATGAAGCCCAGGAAGGCGTCCAGCGGCGAGAAGGTCATCGTGCCGGTGGTCGAGAGCTGCTCGAGCGCCGTGGCACCGGTGATGCCGTCCACCTGCGCACCCATCATCGTCCAGTTGGAGTACCATACGGTCTCACCCGACATCGAGGGGGTGTAGGCGAAGAAGGCGAAGGCACGCGCCAGCAGCGCGGGGTTGAAGACGTTCATGCCCGTACCGCCGAAGACCTCCTTGCCGAAGACTACGGCGAAGGCCGTCGAGAGGGCCACCATCCACAGGGGCGTCGATACGGGGAAGATCATCGGGATCAGCAGACCCGTCACGAGGAAACCCTCGTTCACCTCGTGGCCGCGGGCCTGGGCGAAGGCGAACTCGATACCCAGACCGACGATGTACGAGACGCACACCATCGGCAGCACGCGCACCAGACCGTAGAAGAAGGCCTGGAAGCCCTCGAGGCCCACCTGCAGACCCGTGTTGAAGCAGCCGAACAGGAACGCCGGGATCAGTGCCAGCACGACGACGATCATCGTACGCTTCATGTCGTTGCAGTCGCGGATGTGTGCGCCGCGGGTCGTGGTCGTGTTCGGGACGAAGAGGAACGTCTCGAATGCGTCGAAGGTCGATTCGAGGAAGCCCAGCTTGCCTCCCTTGGAGAAGGTGGGCTTGATTTTGTCCATGAATTTACGCAGTCCCATCGTTATGCCTCCTTAATCATTAAGTTAATACCGTCGCGGATGATCTGCTGGATCTCGATCTTCGAAGGATCGACGAACTCGCAGAGGGCGAAATCCTCCTCCGTGACCTCGTAGATGCCGAGGTTCTCCATCTTGTCGATGTCGCCCGCCAGACAAGCCTTGAGCAGGTACATCGGGTAGATGTCCATCGGCAGATACTGTTCGTAGAGTCCCGTAACGACGAACGGACGCTCGCCGCCGTTGAGATTCGTGTCGAGGTCGTACTCCTTTTTGGGGCAGAGCCACGAGAAGTAGGCGCGCGACACGGAGAACTTCTTCAGACGGGGCATGGCCCATCCGAGCAGTTCGTATTTGTCGCCTTCGGGGATGGCCGTCAGCTGGTTGGCATAGAATCCCACGAAACCGTCGAGTGCGGTTTTCGTACCGGTGAGGACGTTGCCCGAAATGAAGCGGATGCTGTCGCCCTCCTTTTGGGCCTTGACGTTGCCCTTGACCACCGAATCGACGCGGGCCCCGGCGATGATGCGCACGTAGGCCGGCTTCTCGATCTCGGAGCCGGTGACGGCCACCGTCTTGTGCATGTCCACACGGCCCTCGTTCACCAGACGGCCGATGATGGCCAGGTCCTGGATATTGACCGTCCAGACGATGTCGCCCTTGTTGATCGGATCGACGTGGTGGATCTGCACGCCGACGTTGCCCACGGGGTGCTTGCCGGCGAACGTGTGCAGCTCGACACCCTGCAGCTCGGGCATGCGGCCCTCGGCCTTGGCGCGCACCGAGAGGTGCACCTTGCCCGGCGTGAGCCGGCGCATCAGTTCGATGCCGGCCTGCAGGTTCCGCTGCTCGTCGCGGAGGACGAAGTTGTAGTCCGGAGCGAGCGGCGCGGAGTCGAAGGCGGAGATGAAGACGGCCTTCGGCGTGTCGTTCGGGTCGGCGATGATGCCGTAGGGTCGCTGCACGATCATCGGCCAGAGGCCCGAACGCAGCAGCAGTTCGACGATCTGCTCGCGCGAAGCCTTCTTCAGGTCGGGCTTCTCGAACTCCTCGTAGCGCTGAACGGCGTCGGGGGTCACCGTCACGGAGAGCACCTTGCGCTTCTCTCCGCGGTTGATGGCGGCCACCTTGCCGCTGACGGGCGACGTGAAGAGGACGCGCTCGTTGTACTTGTTGAAGAACAACGGCGTTCCGGCCTTCACCTCATCTCCCACCTTAACCAGCAGCTTGGGCGTCACACCCTCGAAATCGAGGGGCGAGAGGGCATACTCCGGAGACAGAGGCGCTTCGGTCAGCGTCTCCTGGGGCTTGCCCGCCAGATTGATGTCTAAACCCTTGCGTAATGTAATGATTTTCGACATGGTTAAAGAATTTGATTGTTATGTTTGGATTTTTAGGGTTTCGCCTTTTTCGTGTTGTTAGCGTACTAACACCTTAAATCGCGTGCGAAAGTACGAAATTTTTCCCGAAAAATCCCATTTCCAGGGCCATTATTTCCGTCCGACGGACAAAATGACAAAAACGAAACCCGGCATCCTGCGAAGCGAAATATGCCGACCGTCGGAGCGGGACGTGATGAAGCGGTTTCCGATGTCGGAGAAAATTCCTACATTTGCCGTGTCATGGCCGACTATGTCAATATCCACACCCACCGTCCGACGGGACGCTGCACGGAGCTCCGCACGGCGGGCATCCATCCGTGGGAGGCGGCACGCGAACTGGCTGCAGTGCGCTCAGAGGGGCTTGCAGGGCGGCTCGGCGAGGCACTTGCCGGAGCTCAGGCCCTCGGCGAGACGGGGCTCGACTTCGCCTGCTCCACCGACCGTGAGGCGCAGACGGAGCTGCTGCGCGCCCACCTGCGGCTGGCCCGCGAACGGGGCCTTGCGGTGATGCTGCACTGCGTGCGGGCCTTCGAACCGCTGATGAACGAATTGAAAGCCTGCCCGCCCCCGGCGGCCATCTTCCACGGCTTCATCGGCTCGCCCGAGCAGGCGCGGCGGGCCGTCGGCAGCGGCTGGTACCTCTCCTTCGGCATGCGTACCTTCGCTTCGCCGCGGAGCCTCGAAGCGCTGCGCACGACGCCACACGAACGGCTCTTCTTCGAGACGGACGACGACCCTGCGGAGATCGGAAGCGTCTACGCCGCAGCCGCCGCAGTGCTTGGCTGCCGCGTCAGCGAACTGCAACAGGCGACGGAGGCTAACTACCGGAGGCTCTTCACCCCACGGACGACAATGGGCACAGAGGCATGCGATAAGTTAAAGAAAAACACGAGATAATGAACGACAACTGGCTGGAAAGAACCGAATTGCTGCTTGGCAAAGAGAAACTTTCACAAATCCGCGACGCCCACGTTCTGGTCGTCGGTCTGGGCGGCGTGGGCGCCTATGCCGCCGAGATGATCGCCCGTGCGGGCGTAGGCCGCATGACGGTGGCCGATGCTGACACGGTGAACCCGACGAACATCAACCGCCAGCTGGTGGCGCTCCACTCGACCGTCGGGCGGCAAAAGGCCGAGGTGCTGGCCGAACGGCTGCGGGACATCAACCCCGCGATCGGACTCACGGTGGTCAATCGCTACATCAAGGACGAGGAGACCTACACGCTGCTCGATGCCGCGCGTTACGACTATGTGGTGGACGCCATCGACACCCTCTCGCCGAAACTGGCGCTGATCGCCGCCTCGCTCGAACGGGGCTATCCGCTGGTCAGCTCGATGGGGGCCGGGGCCAAGACCGACCCCACGAAGCTGGAGATCGCCGATATCTCGAAGACCCACCACTGCCCGCTGGCCCACATGCTCCGCAAGCGGCTGCACAAGATCGGCATCCGCAGCGGCTTCCGGGCCGTCTTCTCGCCCGAACCGATGCGCGAGGGGGCGATGATCCTCTGCGAGGAGCAGAACAAGAAGTCGAACGTCGGGACGATCTCCTACATCCCGCCGCTGTTCGGCATCGGCTGCGCCTCGGTGGTGATCCGGGGGCTGATCGGCGAACTCGACTGACCGCCGCAGCCCGTCAGGGACGCTCCGCGGCCATGCGGTCGATGAAGAGGATGCCGTCCAAGTGATCCACCTCGTGCTGGAAGATGACGGCCGTATAGCCCCGTATGACCTCCCTGCGGCGGATGAAGCGGCTGTCGCGGTAGCGGATCTCGATCTGCTGCGGCCGCGCCACATCGCCGTAGCGGTCCGGGACCGAAAGGCACCCCTCCGGACCGGGAACCGCAGGCCCCGTACGCCGCACGATCTCGGGATTGACATAGACGCCGAACGGCTCGCCCGGCAGGTCGAAGCGCTGTACGGCGATGACCCGCAGCCCGATGCCGACCTGCGGGGCGGCGATACCCACCCCTTCGTTCTGCGGGTTGCGGACCGTGGTCAGCAATTCCTCGCACAGGCGGCCGAACTCCTCGGCGGCATACATCCGGGCGGTCACCGGCTCGGCACGCCGGCGCAGGAAGAGCGAATCGCTGCGGTCGGCAATGCTCCACACGCGCAGCAGGCCGCCGTCCGCGTTGTCGAGCGTCTGCCGCCAGGAGGCCTCGAACGCCGGGCGGGCGCATCCCGCCGAGACCAGAGCCGCGGCAAAGGCGGTCCACAGGCGGATGGGAAGGGTCGGAAATTTCATCTGTGCAAAACGGTTTCTCGGGACAAATATACGAAAAACGGGCGACCGAAGGCGAAAAGCCGCTATCTTTGCCCTGCGTGGAGCGGCTGCGGCGTGTCCGGGCCCTGCCGCCAAAAAGTATTCAAGAAGCATTCAAGAAACACAAAGAACCATTCCGATGAAACCGAACATCGTATTTCTCGACCAGTACAGCCTCGGGGAGGCCGACCTTTCGTCGATCCGTGCGCTGGGGAACTATACGGGCTACGAAACCACACGGCGCGAAGAGATCGTCGCCCGTGCGGCCGACGCCGACATCGTCATCACCAACAAGGTGCCGTTCGACCGTGCCACGCTCGAACGCCTGCCCCGCCTGCGGCTGATCTGCGTGGCCGCCACGGGAATGAACCACATCGACCTGGCCGCCGCGGCCGAACGGGGCGTCGCCGTGAAGAACGCCGTGGGTTACTCGACCCATTCGGTCACGGAGACGACCATCGGCGCCGCCATCGCACTGCTGCGCCAGAGCGTCTACTACGACCGCTACGTGAAGGAGCACTACGCCGGGGCCGAACGGCAGTACCACTTCGGCCGCACGACCCACCAGCTCTACGGCTCGCACTGGGGCGTCATCGGGCTGGGCAACATCGGACGCAACGTGGCCCGTGTCGCCACGGCCCTGGGGTGCGAGGTGGCCTACACCTCCACGTCGGGCATCGAGCGGCAGGAGGAGTATCCCTGCATGCCGCTCGGCGAACTGCTCGCCTGGGCCGATATCGTGTCGGTCCACTGCCCGCTGAACGACCGCACGAAGGGGTTGATCGGCGCCGGCGAGCTGGCACGGATGAAGCCCTCGGCCCTGCTCATCAACGTGGCGCGCGGCGGGATCGTGGACGAGGCGGCCCTTGCGGCCGCACTCGATGCGGGACGCCTGGCGGGGGCCGCACTCGACGTCTTCGTGCACGAACCGCTCGAGAAGAGCAATCCCCTGCTCTCGGTGCGCGAGCCCGAACGGCTGCTGCTCTCGCCTCACAACGCCTGGTCGCCCGTTGAGGCCGTGGAGATCCTCGTGCGGTGCATCGCCGACAACATCCGCTCATTCAACGGCTGCGCACGATGAACGCCGAGACGACCCCGCCCGCGCTGACGCCCGACGAGCGGCGGCAGCGCGTCTTTGAATGGCTTGACGCCCACAGCATCCGCTATACGTGGTACGAACATCCGGAGGCCCCGACCATAGAGATCGCCCGCCAATACTGGCGCAACGACGGTTCGAAGCACTGCAAGAACCTCTTCTTCCGCAACCACAAGGGCAACCGCCACTACCTGGTCTCGTTCGATGCCGAGCAGTCGCTGGCCATCCACGACCTCGAACACCGTCTGCACCAGGGCAAGCTGTCGTTTGCCTCCGAGCAACGCATGGAGCGCTGGCTCGGGCTGCGGCCCGGCTCGGTATCGCCCTTCGGGCTGATCAACGACGCGGAACACCACGTGCACCTGTTCCTCGACGCCCGGCTGCAGGAGTACCCATCGCTCTCGTTCCACCCCAACGACAACCGAGCCACGGTGGTCATCCCGCGCGAGGAGTTCCTGCGCTACCTCACGGAGGTGGGCAACAGCTATGAATTTCTCGAACTCTACTGAACAACGAGCCGTTTTTTTTCCTACCTTTGGATAAACCCAACGAATCGGAAAACCCTTAAAAACAAACCCGACCATGAAAAAACTCGTTCTCGCACTGCTCATGACCCTTTGCACCCTGGGTGCGCTTCGGGCCCAGTCCCTGCAATCGGACATCATGTCCTTCTTGCGCACCGAAGGATACGCTCCTTCCTACGACTCGGACGGCGACATCCAGTTCAAGAAGGAGGGATACCTCTACTACGTCATCGTCAAGGACATCGACGATGGATACTCCTACGTCGAGGTTCGCGTGCCGTTCGGCATTTCGGACATGTCGCTCAGCGAACTGCAGAACATTGCCACCGAGCTCAACACCGGAAAATTCCTCTGCAAATGCTCGGCATATCGCGATGACAGCGACGGAGACAATATCTTCCAGATCGGCATGGAGTTCGTCGCCTCCACCTCCTCGCAGGCCCGTTACCAGATGAAGCACGCCCTGCGGCTGATGCCCGTATGGATCAGCGCCTTCGAGGAGTATCTCTGACATCCGGGAGGAGTGCAGGCCGGGACCCGGCCCACGAAAAAGAGGGGATTCGCGCACATGCGCGGATCCCCTCTTCTCTTTTCGGATCGGAAAGCGCAGGAGGCGGCGAGGAGAAGGCTCCGGTGCCCGTGCACATGCGGATCTTCGCGGGATCGGGCCGCACCACAAACGAATGAAGACCGGTCCTGCGACCGGTCTTCATTCGTTTCATTCGGTTCCGGGGAACCGGGTTACTTCATCTCGACAAGAGCCTTGCCGGTCATCTCCTCGGGCTGGGGAAGTCCCATGAGCTTGAGCACCGTAGGAGCCACGTCGGCCAGGATGCCGTTGTGCACCGACTTCACGCGGTCCGACACCACAACGATGGGCACCGGGTTGAGCGAGTGCGCCGTATTGGGCGTACCGTCGGGGTTGATGGCGTTGTCGGCATTGCCGTGGTCGGCAATCATCACCACCTCGTAGCCGTTGGCCTTGGCGGCCTCGACCACCTTCTCGACGCAGCCATCGACGGCCTTGACGGCCTTGACAATCGCGTCGTAGACACCCGTATGGCCCACCATGTCGCCGTTGGCGAAGTTCAGGCAGATGAAGTCGAACTTACGCTCGCCGAGGGCGGCAACCAGCTTGTCGGCAACCTCGGGGGCCGACATCTCGGGCTGCAGGTCGTAGGTGGCCACCTTGGGCGATGCCACCAAGATACGCTCCTCGCCCTCGAACTTATCCTCGCGGCCTCCGTTGAGGAAGAAGGTCACGTGGGCATACTTCTCGGTCTCGGCGATGCGCAGCTGGCGAAGGCCCTGCTTCGAAACCCACTCGCCGATCGTGTCGGGCACGTTCTCCTTGTCGAAGAGGATGTGCAGACCCGTGAACTTGGCGTCGTAGGGGGTCATGCAGCAGTAGTAGAGCGGCATGGTGTGCATGCCGGCCTCGGGCATATCCTGCTGCGTGAGGACGATCGTCAGCTCCTTGGCGCGGTCGTTGCGGTAGTTGAAGAAGATAACCAGGTCGTTCGGGCGGATCAGGCCTACGGGCTGGCCCGCATCATCGACATGGACGATCGGCTTGATGAACTCGTCCGTCACGTCGGCATCATAGGACTTCTGCACGGCGGCGACCATGTCCGTGTCGTGCTCGCCGACACCCTCGACCAGCGCGTCGTAGGCCACCTTCACACGCTCCCAGCGCTTGTCACGGTCCATGGCATAGTAACGGCCGATCACCGTGGCGATCTTGCCGCCCGTCTGGGCGAGGTGCTCTTCGAGCTGGGCGATGAAGCCCTTGCCGCTGTGCGGGTCGGTATCGCGGCCGTCCATGAAGCAGTGCACGTAGGTGCGCTCCGAAACGCCGTACTCGCGGGCGATGTCACAGAGTTTGAAGAGGTGCTCGAACGACGAGTGTACGCCGCCGTCCGAGGTCAGGCCCATGAAGTGCACGCCGACGCCCTGCGCCTTGGCATATTCGAAAGCCTTGACGATCTCGGGATTCCGGAGGATCGAGTTGTCGCGGCAGGCGCGGTTGATCTTCACGAGGTCCTGGTAGACCACGCGGCCGGCGCCGATATTGAGGTGGCCCACCTCCGAGTTGCCCATCTGTCCGTCGGGCAGGCCGACGTTCTCGCCGTCGGTGCGCAGTTCGGCATGGGGGTACTTTTCGGTCATGGCCGAGATGTATGCGGGATGTACGGTCGAAATGACATCGGCCTTGTCGTGATGGCCGTTGCCCCAGCCATCGAGAATCATCAGTAATACCTTGTTGCTTTCCATAACTATCAGTTTTTAAGTCCCGTATTGTTTCTGTTCAGCGTCGGGCCGCCGGGATCAGCCCGGCATGCCGCCGCGTTATTCCACCTGCGCCGAAATCAGCTCCACGGCCTTGTCGATCGCAGCCTGCAGTCCGTCGGGGTTCTTGCCGCCGGCCGTAGCGAAGAAGGCCTGGCCGCCGCCGCCGCCCTGCATGAGCTTCGCCGCCTCGCGGACTACCGCGCCGGCATTCACGCCGCGGGCCGTGATCTCGTCGCCGAGCATGACCGTCAGCGTCGGCTTGCCATCGACGAGCGACCCGACGACAAAGACCAGTTTCGGCAGGCGCTGGCGCAAATTATAGGCCAGGTCCTTGACGAAATCGGGACGTCGGTCGGTCTGCGTGCTGAACAGGCACATGCCGTCGCGCTCGGGGGCCGAAGAGGCGATCTTGTCGGCCCACTGGGCCACCTGCTCGCGGCGCATGGTCTCGACCTCCTTCGAGAGCTGCTCGTTGCTCTCGAGCATCTTCTTGACAGCCTGCACGACCTGCGGGTTGTTGAGGTACTCGGCAATATCGTGCATCGTATCTTCGGCAGCGTAGAGGATCTTCTCGGCCTGCTCGCCCGTAACGGCTTCGATACGGCGCACACCGGCCGAAATGGCACTCTCCGAGAGGATCTTGAAGAAGCCGATGGTTCCCGTCGAGCGGGTATGCGTACCGCCGCACAGCTCGACCGAATCACCGAAGCGGACCATGCGGACGCGGTCGCCGTACTTCTCGCCGAAGAGCATCATCGCCCCGGCGGCCGCAGCCTCCTCCTTCGTGGCGTTGCGGTTCTCCTCGAGCGGATCGTCGGCACGCACGGCACGGTTCACAAGCCGCTCCACTTCGCGCAGCTGCTCCGGCGTAACCTTCTGGAAGTGAGAAAAGTCGAAACGCAGCATCTCGGGCGTTACAAGCGAACCCTTCTGCTCGACATGGTTGCCCAGCACCTTGCGCAATGCGGCATGCATGAGGTGCGTAGCCGTATGGTTGTTGGCAGCCGACTGCCGCTTCCCGGCATCCACCACGGCATGGAACGGAGCTTCGGGATTCTCGGGAAGCGTCTCGACGATATGGATGATCAGACCGTTCTCCTTCTCGGTAGCTACGATCTCGATGCGTTCGTTGGCGCTCTCAATATAGCCCGTGTCGCCGATCTGACCGCCCGAATTGCCGTAGAAGGGCGTGCGGTCGAAGACCAGCTGGTAGGTCGTACGGCCCTTCGAGGTAACGCGGCGGTAACGCGCGATGCGCACCTCGTCGGTCAGCGTATCGTATCCCGTGAAGACGCTCTCCTTGATCGGGAAGAGCTCCACCCAGTCGTCCGTCGCCACGGCGGCGGCGTTGCGCGAACGCGCCTTCTGCGCCTGCAGCTCCTCCTCGAACGATGCGAGATCGACACCGACGCCCTGCTCGCGGGCGATGAGTTCGGTCAGGTCGATCGGGAACCCGAAAGTATCATAGAGGACGAAAGCATCCTTGCCCGAGATGAGGTCCTTGCCCTCGCTCTTCGTGCGGGCGATAACGCCGTCGAGCAGGTTGATGCCCGTGGCCAGCGTGCGCAGGAACGAGGATTCCTCCTCCTCGATGACCTTCTCGATGAGCGTCTGCTGTGCCTTCAGTTCGGGGAACTGTCCGCCCATCTGCTCCACCAGGCCCGCAACCAGCTTGCAGAGCGTCGGCTCGGTGAAGCCCAGGTAGGTGTAGCCGTAACGCACGGCGCGGCGCAGGATGCGGCGGATCACATAGCCCGCCTTGACGTTCGACGGCAGCTGTCCGTCGGCGATCGAGAAGGCGATGGCGCGCAGGTGGTCGGCCATCACGCGCATGGCCACGTCCGCCTTCTCGTCCTCACCGTAGCGCTTGCCCGAAAGGGCCGCAATGCGGCCGATCGTCGGCTGGAAGACGTCCGTGTCGTAGTTCGACTTCTTGCCCTGCAGGATCATGCAGAGACGCTCGAAGCCCATGCCCGTATCGACGTTGCGCGCCGGCAGCTCCTCGAGCGAACCGTTGGCCTTGCGGTTGAACTGCATGAAGACCAGGTTCCAGATCTCGATCACCTGCGGGTGACCGGCATTGACCATCTCGCGGCCGGGCTTCGCGGCGATCTCCGCCTCGTCGCGCAGGTCGAAGTGGATCTCCGAGCAGGGGCCGCAGGGGCCCGTCTCGCCCATCTCCCAGAAGTTGTCGTGCTTGTTGCCGCGGATGATGTGGTCCTCGGGAAGATACTGCTTCCAATATCCGTAGGCCTCCTCGTCGAACGGCACGCCGTCCTCGTCCGAGCCCTCGAACACGGTGGCGTACATCCGCTCGGCCGGGAGCTTGTAGACGTCGTGCAGCAACTCCCAGGCCCAGGCGATCGCCTCCTTCTTGAAGTAGTCGCCGTAGGACCAGTTGCCCAGCATCTCGAACATCGTGTGGTGGTAGGTGTCGTGGCCGACCTCCTCCAGGTCGTTGTGCTTGCCCGAGACGCGCAGACACTTCTGCGTATCGGCCGCACGCGGGTACTTGCGGGGCGCATTGCCCAGGAAGATGTCCTTGAACTGGTTCATGCCCGCATTGGTGAACATCAGCGTGGGGTCGCCCTTGACGACCATCGGTGCCGAAGGCACGATCACATGCTCCTTCGAAGAGAAGAAGTCGAGAAAGGCCTGACGAATTTTGTTGGATTCCATATATACGAATTTTCGTTTTTATCCGTTTCCGATTTCGGGTTGCAAAATTACACAATTAAAGTTAAATTTGCACCCTATCCGGAGGAGTTTTTTCAGCAGATGAGCCAAAAACGGAGAAGCAACCGCACGCAGCGTCTCGCCCACGAGGCGCTCGTCCTCACCGAGGAGGCCACGACGCTCACACGCGAGGTCGTGACCGCCCCGTTCCGCCTGCGCACCTACCGGCTCATCCGCAAGATCATCATCGGGTTCATCCTGGTGTCGATCGCCAACGTACTCTTCTCCTACTTCTTCTACACCCCGAAGATGTACCGCATCCTGCGCGACAACCGCGAGCTGAAGATCCGCTACCGGATCCTGCAGGACCGCATACGCACCGCACAGCAGCACGTCGATGAGATCCGCCACCGCGACAGCTACGTCTACCGGTCGCTCTTCTCGACCGACACGCTCTCGATTCCGGGCGTGTGGCAGCCCTACCCCGAGTCGAAATACGCCCCGATGGCCGATGACGACTACGCCTCGCTGATGATCCCCACGTGGCGGCAGCTCGATGCGCTGGCGCGTACGATCTACCTCGAGTCGGTCTCGTTCGACGAGCTGCAGCAGCTGGCCCGCAACAAGGAGCAGCTGGCCTCGGCCGTGCCGGCCATCTGGCCCATCGACCGGAAGGCGCTGCACAACAACCACATCGGCGCCTTCAACCCGCGGCGCTTCCACCCCATCCTGCACCGCATCGTGGCCCACGAGGGCATCGACCTGGGGTGCGACCGCGGCACTCCGGTCTACGCCACGGGCGACGCCACGGTGGAGATCGCCACGGAAAGCGGATACAACGGCGGCTACGGACATCAGGTGCTGCTCAACCACGAATTCGGCTACAAGACCCGTTACGCCCACCTGAGCGACGTGCTCGTCAAGCCGGGCGAGCGGGTCAAGCGCGGGCAGCTGATCGCCCGCACGGGCAACACGGGCCGCTCGTCGGGTCCGCACCTCCACTACGAGGTGATCCACAAGGGCATCCCGGTGAACCCGATCAACTACTTCAACCGCAACATGTCGGCCGAGGAGTACGAGCGGCTGATGGAGAACCTCCGGGAGACCAATTTCGAAAAGTACTGACATGACCGGAAAGAAAGATCTCGAACGCCTGCGCCGGCGGCGCCGCCGCAAGCAGCGCATCATCCGCACGACCATCCACCTGTTCGTGTGGCTGGGGGCCGCCGTGCTCTACTACATCGGCTTCTCGATCTTCTTCGACACCCCGTTCGAGGCGCAGATGAAGCACTCGGCCGACGGCCTGCGCCGCGAATACGAGGCCCTCACGCAGCGTTACGACTCGCTCTCGGTCGTACTCGAGAACCTCACCGAGCGCGACCGCAGCGTCTTCCGCACGCTCTTCGAGGCCGATCCCTACGACTTCGACACGGAGTACGAACAGCGGCAGAGCGTCACCTACGAGAAGATCGTCGATCGTTCGACTCGCCGTCTGAAGCGCGAACTGGGCGAGCGCGTGGCCGACATGGAGCAGCGGCTGGTCCGACTGAACGACTCGTACCTCACCCTGCAGGCACGCATCGACTCCGCGGGCCGCGACTGCGACCGCATCCCCTCGATCCAGCCGGTGATCAACAAGCAGCTCACGCTGCTGACGGCCTCCTACGGCATGCGCATCCACCCCTTCTACAAGACCCTGCAGTCGCATCAGGGCGTCGATTACACGATCCCCGAAGGATCGAGCGTCTTCGCCACGGCCGACGGTGTGGTGCGCGACGTGGCCACCCGCAACTCGACGCACGGGCTGACGGTCGTCATCGACCACGGCAACGGTTACGAAACCTCGTACAGCCACCTCTCGAAGACCAACGTCCGCCGCGGACAGCAGGTCCGCCGCGGCGACATCATCGCGCTGTCGGGCGACACGGGACTCTCGCTCTCGCCCCACCTCCACTACGAGGTGCGCCACAACGGCATGCGCGTGGACCCGATCCACTACTTTTTCATGGAGCTGTCCCCCACGGAATACCAGCGCCTGATCCGCATCGCGCAGACGGGCATGCAGGCATTCGACTGACCCACCTGATCCTCCGCTTCAAATGGAAACCCGCATCCGACTGATTCTGCTCGACTTCGATGGCACGCTGGCCGACACGCGCCGCGCCAATGCGCTCGCCTATACGGCCACGCTCCGCGAAGCGGGAATCCCGCTTTCGGAGGAGGAGTACGCGGCCCGTTATTTCGGCATGCGCTGCGAGGAGTTCCTCACGCACCTGGGCATCGCCGACCCGGCCGAGCGCGACCGGCTCCGGCGGCGCAAGATCGAGCTCTACCCCACGTTCTTCGACTCCGTGCGGCTGAACCGCCCGCTGTGGGAGTTCTGCCAGCAGTTCCGCGCCCAAGGCGGCCGCGTGTGGATCGTCTCGACGGGCAGCCGCGAGAACATCGAGCACGTCATGCACCACCTCGGCATCCGCGACGGCGTGGACGGAATCCTCTCCGGCCCCGAGATCACCCGCAGCAAACCCCACCCCGACTGTTTCCTCGAGGCAATGCGCCGCGAGGGGGTCACCCCGCGCGAGACACTCATCTTCGAGGACTCCGAGATCGGCATCGAGGCGGCACGCCGCAGCGGAGCCTCCTATTTCGTCGTCAGGCTGTAACACACGCAACGGCCTCCGCCGCAGGGGCGGTCTCACCCCGAAGCATTCCCCGAAAAAGAGAACCGGGACCACAGCAGTCGTGCGGTCCCGGCCCGAAATGCGTCACCACCGGTCCGGGCGGTCGTCATGCCGCGGCGGCTTGGGCGGTTTTGGTTTCTTGTGTTTCTTGCCCGGTCGCTTCGGACCGTGGTGCGGAGGAGGCGGAGCCTCGTGCGGCGGACGGGGCGGACGGGGACCGGGAGGCCGATGTACGGCGCAGGATCCGAGGAGCAGTGCCGACAGGATCAGGCACAGGCTCCAGAAACGTCTTGTCTTCATGGTCGGTTCTCTTTTATGTCGAATGCCGCTTACAAAGATAACACGATTTTCGGAATTGCAAAATCCCGAAAAATCGTATCTTTGTCCCCGATTACCTTTTCCGATCGTCCGAAATGAAACCCACCGAGAGCACCACCCACGAAGAGGCCGCGCGCACAGCGAACACCCCCGCCGCGGAGTGCGGCATGAACAGAACGGATCCTGCGGCCGCATCCGCACCCGGCAACCCGCAGACACCCGGGACAGCATCCGCATCCGACGCATCCGATGCGGAAGGCACGGGCCGAAAGGAGGAGGAGTCACCCGCTGTACCGGCCGACACCGCACCCGGCTGCACGGCGAAGAGCCTCCGTACATCGCTGCGCGATGGGATCGAGCAGCGGCGCAGAGCCCTGGCGCGCCGGATCGAATACAACCGCCTGCGGCGCATACGCCGCCATTCGGTGCCGGCATATGTCCACTGCAAGAACTGCGGAGAGACGCTCCGGGGCATGTACTGCCACCGCTGCGGACAGTATGCGCTCGATCCGGAGCAACCCTTCTGGAAATACTTCAAACAATATTTCGAGAACGTCTACCAGTTCGACAGCAAGGTGTGGCAGACCCTCTGGCTCCTTTTCCGCCGCCCGGGCATACTGACCCTCGAGTTCATCGCCGGAAAGATCAATTCCTATGTCCACCCGCTGCGGCTGTTCATGTTCATCTCGGCACTCTTCTTCCTGGCCGTGGCGCTCTTCATCCCCGAGAATGTCGATATGGCGCTGGGACCTCGGGAAAAGCAACTCTCGGAGTTGCGCGATCCCGACGTGCTGCGGGCGCTCCAGGTCAGCCAGGGGGATGACGAGGACTACGACCTGCTGCGGAAGGACACGACCGTCTGGGTGGCCGGGGCGCGCGAAGAGTTCCGGGGGTTGGAGTCGATCGCCGGGGTGATCGACCGTCCGGGGCGCGACACGCTGCAGGTGCGCATCCCGGGATTTCTGCTCGAGGAGGGTTATCTGGTCTCCGCGCCCGGCGACTCGATCCACTGGAGCAGCAGCAGTCCCCTGCGCCCGGAATCCACCAAACAGGACAGCGAGGCCCAGGACCTCCGCCGCGAGATGGTCTACGCGCACATCATCGGCTGGTTCTCGAAGTGGCTGCCCGTGATCCTGCTGCTGTTCATCCCGTTCTTCGCCCTGCTGCTCAAGATCTTCTTCCATCGGCGGAAGATGTTCTACATGGGCCACTTCGTCACGGCGCTGCACCTGCACTCCGTACAGCTCATCCTGGTCTTCATCACGCTGCTCGGCGCACAGTGGATCGACCGGCCGGGCTGCTATGCCCTCCTGCTGCTGGGCTTCTATCTGCTGCACATGGTCTGCGTCTTCCACCGCGTCTACGGCGACGGATGGGTCAAGACCTCGTTCAAGGCGCTGCTGATCCACGGATTCTACATGCTCGTCATGTCGGTCGTCCTGCTCGGGCTCTTCATCTGGCTCATCCTCCCGCTCATGAAGGAGAACAACTGGTGGTAGCCGCCGCAAGGCGCCGAAGCCCCTCGAAAAACGCCCCGCAATCCTCAGGGATCGCGGGGCGTCGTTTTTCCGGCGGGAGCGGCTACCGCCTGCAGATGACGTTGAAGTCGCAGAAGGCGCAGGTGTCCGCATCGGCGCACTGGCGGAACGGGACGGCAGGGTCGTAGAGCTCTCCGAGCGTCTCGCCGACGAGCTCCTCGAAGCGTGCGGCGTAGTGCGAATAAGGGGCTCCCCGGAGGCCGAGTTCGCGGTCGATGAGCTGCGGCGAATAGTCCGGGCGGTTCATCGCCCGCACGTAGTAGAGTGCCGGCACGGCGTCGCAACCCTCCGTGCGGCGGAGCATCAGGGCATAGAGCAGCGTCTGGAGGATATTCGACAGCCGCTGCCTGCCCTCGCCCCGGAAGAGTTTCTCCAGCCCGTCGAATTCGAGATGGGCCGCACCGGTCTTGTAATCGACCACGCGCAGCGATCCGTCGTCGAGGCGGTCGATGCGATCGGCGATGCCCGAGAAGCGCATGGTGAGTTGCCGGCCGGCCGATCCGAACGCAAAGCCGCACCCCACGCGCCGCTCCAGCCCGACGACCGTGAAGCCGTCGTGCGCCGCATCGTAGGCCATCACTCCACCCCGGAGGTAACGCGTCACGATATCCTTGACCAGCAACAGGTTGCCCGTATAGTCGGCCGTCGTGGCCTTCGGGTCCCGGAGGTAGTGCTCGTTGATGGCCGCCTCGACCGCCGCGGGGACCTCGCCCGTGCGGACCAGCGCCCGGAGCGTCCCGCCCGGGTGCGCCTCGCCCTCGACACGGGCATAGAGCCGCTGGACGGCGGCATGGAGGATCGTTCCGAACATCGGGGCATCGACCTCCTCAGAGATCTCGTCGTCGGAGTCGAGCCGCGCCACCGAATGGAAATAGAAGCGCAGCGGGCAGGCGACGTAGCGGAAGAAGGCCGTCGGCGAGAGCGACGCATCGCTCCCGGGATCGGTGAAGCGCAGCAGGCGGCGCATCACCCCCTCGTCCTTGGCCACCTCGATGGGGGTCGAACCGGCCAGGTTCACATCCACGCCCACCTCGATGCGGCGCAGCGGGAAGCCGCTCTCGTACTCGATCTGGCGGATGTAGCGGCTCGGTTCGCCGGTCGATTTGTCGTCGGCATGGGCGCAGTAGAGCATCCACACGCGGCTGGCACGCTGGATCAGGCGGTAGAAGTAGTAGGCGTAAACCCCCTCGTGGTGTTCGGGTGTCGGAAGCGCATAGGCCGCCCGCAGGTTGTAGGGGATGAACGACGACTGGGCCATGTGGTTGCCCGGGAAATTGTCGTCGGTCATCGAGAGGATCACGACGTTCTCGAAGTCGAGGTTGCGCGTTTCGAGGATACCCATCACCTGCACCCCCTCGAGCGGTTCGCCCTCATAGGGGATGCGCAGCGTCTGGAGGTGGCGGCGCAACAGCGAGGCGAAGATCTCGGGCGTCGGGTCGATTGCACATTCGTCCAGCGAATTGCGCAGCCGTTCGAGCTCCTCGGCGATCACGGCGAGGAACTCCACGCGCTGCCGGGCGTCGTCGCCCTCGTAGGGCTGGCGCGCCACGGCGGCGACCACGTCCAGCATGTAGTCGGACAACTCGCGCCACGTCGCGGCGGGCGTAAAGATCCGTTTCAGCAGTTCGTTGCGGCCCAGCCACGCGGCATCGACCGAAA
>OGMT01000619.1_pt1 | contig 24423 bp, 21 predicted proteins | sample 1573271 | NCBI WGS metagenome assembly OGMT01 (sample SAMEA2582000, study PRJEB24529) | metagenome | biome: Human gut stool | place: China | collected 2011 | reverse complement strand
TCTTGATATAGCGGGCTATGTCAAGAAAAAGCAAACAATAAGACGGGCTGAAAACGTTAATGCACAAAATTGAAAAAGAGATGTGCGGTCTAATGACCAAATTACATTACATCTCTGTTACTGCTGTACAAAAGTTTCGTTTTCTGTTTTATTTCTTAAATTTATTACGCTATCTTTGCAGCATCATGAGATGCCGGTGCCGTCAGCATCACTGAAACAATGGCTCTTTTGCAACAGAGCCGCGAACGAAATAAGTCAGACTAAAGAATATACACTGAAACATGGGAAACATAAAAAAGACATTTCTCCACAAGACATTACGCATAGCAGCATTATTTATTGGCGGAATAGCCATAGGCTTCGGGGTTGGTTTCGTCATAGGCAAAATCATCAAGCCTGCGCTTCATGCCGACATATCAGCCGCCGACGTGTTTCTCACGATACTCCTGGCAGCGATATTCTTCATCTTATCTTTCATCATACACATCGTCATCCACGAAGCAGGCCACATGCTTGCTGCCATGGCGCGCGGCTGGAAGTTTCTATCGTTTATGATTATGGGCATTGTCCTGAGCCGTCGCGACGGCCGTTTCCGTCTGTCGCGCTTCAGTATGGCCGGAGCTGCAGGTCAGTGTCTTATGCTGCCGCCCGAAAACGGCGACACGCCCTTCGGCATAGCCCTATATAATGCTGGCGGCGTGTTGGCCAACCTTCTGCTCACGGTGATTGCATCTGTCATTATGTTCATGCCGTCGGCACATCATTCGCTAGTCACAACGGTCTTTCTGCTGTGCATCATCATCTCCGGACTGTATCTCATTGTCATGAACGGCATCCCGAACAAGCTGGCCGGACTGCCCAACGACGGGCTCAACATGCTCAATCTTCACAAAGACGAGTTTTCCACGATGGTATTTCTGCGCTCCATGCGCCTCATCGGATATCTTATGCAGAACAACACATCACGGCTTGAGGCCATGACATACATGTGCGACGACCGCGACATCAACTTCAGCAACCCCATACACGTCATGGCACTATCATCCGACTTATCGTTAGCCATGCTGCACATGGACTTCGGCAAGGCCAACGCCATCATGCTGCGCGCCGAGCCGCACATGAGCCGGATGGTTACTATCTACCGCAACGAACTGACCTTGGAACGCATTTACCTCACGCTGATACGTCCCCACTATCCCGAAGACATCAACAGGCTGCTGGACAAGTCAATCAGCAAATACCTGCAAGTGCAGTCTGTTTTCCGTCCTTCAGCCCTGCGCGTTCAATACGCCCTCGCCATGATACACGAAGCAGACAGCAGCAAGGCCGAAAAGATATACGAGAAATTTCAGCGTGTCAGCCGTAAATATTACATTCAGGGCGAAGCAGAATACGAACAGCAACTTGTTGATTTTGTCAGAAGCGGCAGATATCTGCAACAATAATCTTTCACGCGGGAGATAGGTTAAAACCTGCTTTTATCAAAGATAAATAACCATAAGGTCATTACCTGACATCATCAATATGAAATGCTCCTCATCTTGCCCCAATTTACAGAAGTCTTACCATTCCTGTTCCAAAGACATTCCCTCACTGTTATGACCCTGCTTTCTGTATCTATGCATACCACCTGATATGAAAGCAGGCTTTCATCGTCTGCCGACAACTCTCCCTTCATCGGCGAGTCAACCCTGAACACAGGCAAGGATATGCTTCCCTCCGTGCCCTTCCAGTCATAGAATTCATTATAGTTGCAGTCTCCGTGGAAATATGCCTTTATCTGAGGATGAGACTTAAAAAAACTCTCCAGCCTGTTCCAGTTGCCAACAGGTCTCATGTCAATGGCATTTACGCTACACGTATCGCCCAACAGATTTTCAAATTTATCCTTACTGTTTATGTCATACGGAAAGTTAGGATTTGTAAAGTGTTTGGCATCAGCCTCAACCGGATCATGTGCGAAGAGTATTGTGGATGTTGCCGGGTCATCTTTAAATATGCTGTCTAACCAACAACGCATAAAGCCATCCGGCCATATCCCCACAAAGGCAAACCGGAGATTGTCTTTTATAAAAGTGTAATGAACTTTATTGGCAGTATAATCAAAAGACGAAATTTTCCGACTGCCAAATTCCGGCATGTTATGATTGTATATTTCTATAGCACTTGTTTCATCCTTGGCAGGTGTAAGCGCCTTCGGATATCCTATGGCATTTGATATGTCATGATTACCGGGAACAAGATATATGGGACATCCGAGGGTTTCTATCCAGTCTTTTTCAAACTGTCTCCATGATCTACATGCCTGCCACACCCCATCATGCATTCTGTTCGATATATCGCCCGTACACACAACAAAATCCGGTTCGCCAAACTTTGTTCCCTCACCTACTCCGCCGTCAGAGGGCAAATCTGTTTTATTGAGCAGATAAAACGACTTCACCATCTCGCCAATGACCTTATAAGCATCAACCTTCTCTCCTCTAAACTGTCGTTTTATTCCGTAGTGAAGGTCAGAACAATAAATAAATCTTATCTCATGGCCGTTTGCGGCAAATGCACTGACAACACCTACGAGGCATACAAAATAAAATAATATTATGCGTCTAAGTTTCATAATAACTTTAACTATTTTCAAAATTCAACCTGTAACTGCAATCAAATTATAATTATGAATCAGTTCGTAATTTTATAATGACAAAACTCCCTCTCTATTCTTCAGGCTCAGTTGCGCTGACTTATCATCAACCAATTACAAGGCCGTATAAACGAGCCGTCCATTGATCCGTTCCGACTTCATTACATAAATCTTGCTTACAGTCATGCTTTCGCTCTCCACGTCGATGTCAAGAGGCATTTCCGACGGCTGGCGCACAAGAGTGATATGCGGACTGAACTTGCCCTTTGCATAGTCAATGCCACGTTGGTCAAGATTGCGTCTCAGCTGTTGCGCTATAGCCTTCACCTTGTCCTCGCCTTCTATGCCGAGCCATACCACCCTGCTTCTGCCGTTAAAGCATCCCATCTTGCCCGTTCTGATTACAAACGGTTCAAACTTAACGGCATCAACAGCGGCCTTTATCTCCTCCACCCTTTCCGTCTCGCCGATAAATGCCAACGTAAGATGCAGGTTCTCCGGCTGCGTATAGTTGCCCCTTACTCCATATTCCTTCAGTCCGTCCTGTGCATCCAATATTGAAGACCTGAATGCTTCTGTAAATCGTATTGCGATAAATATTCTCATGTCATTATAATTTTATACATATGCCCCAGCAACGCATGATTGCCTTTAAATTGTAATCTTATCAGTTTTATCCACGTGCGAATACTTGCATTATAGGTAAAAGTAATTTAATATAACCATAACGGCAAGAAAAGCAGGTACCTATTGGGATTATTAGTACAAACAGCTATTAGGAATAAAGCATCCTAATCTTTACACTTCTCGACAATGCTATTCATCCATTCTGCAAATCGCGGGCATTTTTCTATTATGGCCTCTATTCCTACTTCCAGCGCAATAAGATTGCCTTCAAGCACCTTGTTGTAGTCAGGTTTTATTGCCAATAGCCGTTTAGACGGCGCACCTTCAGGAGAAGAGTTTATGTTCTCAGGATTGTCATAAGAAGAAATTATTGAGGCTGTTTTACTTGCACACTCGTCTGAAAAATAACATTCAAAACCTTTGTTGTTTGAAAACAAAAGAGCCTCGAACTCATGCAACTGTATGTAAGAAAAGAAACGCGAATCACACACAGAGTCATCAACAGCATTTTCCAAAGCCTCAACACATTGTGTTTTATCCTTAACAGTCGTACACTCTGCATAATTCGGCATATCATTAGGCAGTCTGAAGAAATCGATTAAAGTAGTAACAACAAAGTCTGTCTGCGATGACGCAAGCAGCATCTTTATAGTATTATACAGATGCTGATAGTTAACCATGCCTCCACGTCCGCTCCTGCTTGTGCGTATCAAAACGGGCGTGACGCTATATATTTCAGATTTCTGCAAATATGGAGCAATAAGACTGTTGACAAACTCTTGTTCTGTCTGCCCCTCCACAACGATATACAAACGTTTCACAGCTGCCCTCCTATCATGTTTTTCTCCCACAGGTCACTGATAGTGAGATTATAATCGTCCATCCATTTTTTCAATTCATCACCTGACAAATGACGGAACACCGACTGGCTGCCGGCACGGTCTACCACAATAATGTCGTCAACATCAAAGCAGTTTACAAGATTTGTTGACTGGGTAGACAAGATTATCTGACTCTTTACAGAAGCACTTTTCACCATCTCAGCCAACTTATTGATAGCAGCAGGATGCAGTCCGAGTTCTGGTTCGTCAATAATAATAACCTCAGGCTTTTTCGGCTGCAACAACAACGTAGCCAAAGCAATGAAACGCAGCGTGCCGTCAGAAAAACTGTATCCGTCGAGATACATGTCTGTATTCTTTTCCTCCCATTCCAGACGTATCTTGTTATTATTGTTGGCGTCAGGGCGAAGCTTAAAACATTTAAAATAAGGCGCCACGGAACGTACGACACCCTCGATAAAGCGGAAAGCCTTTTCGTCGTTCTGCATCAGATAATACAGATAAGCAGCCAGGTTTGAGCCGTTATCACGCAAACATTCATTGTCGTTTATGTTGCAGTCACCACGCATAGGAGAAGTGAAGCTTGTATCATGAAAATGATACACCATAAAACTTTTTAAATATGTCCTCAAATAGGCCGCTCTCCATTTAGTGTTATATGCCAACGAAGATTCTTCCACAGCAGAATCCCATAATGTTTTGTTCCACTGCGGATAATCTTTTATCTTGCTTTGATAACAATTAAAATAGTCGCCGGTATTCTCAAGATAGCCTTTGTTCGACTGTGCCGGCTTTATCTCAAAAAAGAAAGCATTGGTATTATCAAAATCTATCAATCCTTCTATTGACGCGGATTTCTTTCTTCCATGATACAACAAATTATCTATACCACCCTTTGACAACGTATAGCTTCCAAACCTTTGTTCATAGATAGCTTTAATCAGTTCAAAGAATGAAATAAAGTTGCTTTTGCCCGCACCGTTTGAACCAATAAGCACATTAAGTCTGTTCAACGGCAGCGACAAGTCTCTTATCGACTTATAATTCTTTATCAAAACTTGCTCTATCATATTTTTATCTTAAATTCAAGATTTTCCGCAAGCCAATGCATGCTTAACTGCAAAGTTAGCATTATTTTTTTAAATCAAAACCATATATCAAGATTTTAGATTCTTACGTCTAGTCAAACCTTGACAATATTCTGAATTAATGGAGCATGATTACCCGTATTCATTTGTAATTTTACTTATTTTCTTATCCAATTGGAGAATCTATGGCATTACACCTTTTTCCTTTGATATTCCTTTTTTCAAAAGAGCTTCTGCTTCATCCAAGTTCACAAAATTATTTTTCAGTACATCGGGATATTTCAGTGCAATTTTCAATTGTTCTATGCCTTTCTTTATAAGATAATCGTTTGTTATTGATAACACTCCTTGGTAATAACAGAATATAGCTTTATCATCGGGATATATCTTTTTCCCTTCTTCCAATATCTTCCATGCCTTTTTATATTGCCCGAGTTTAGGTAAGACATTCAATGAGTACACTCTTCTCCAATACAGTGTTTCATGTTCTTGTTTCAATTTTTTATATCTGTCCAGACATCGTTGCAAGTAGCAATCTGCCTCTTTCCATAAGCCAAGTTTATTCATCAGATCTCCCATAACGCCTAATGCATTAGGATCAGAGTTTTCACTTTCCAAGGCTTTCTCATAATAAACGCGTAATTTGTCTATTGACTCTTTTTCGTCTTTTTGAATGGCCGTCCACAAGAAAGCAGAAATGCATGAGCCTGAAACTGGTAATTCTTGTTTATAAAGAGTTCTGTTATTTTCATTTATGCTTGTAAAAGTCTCCCATAAAGGACAGTCCGAACGTTCTATGGCAGCGTATATACTGTCTATATTGTAATATTTGTCATACAAGCTTGTCAAGGCTTGCATAATCCCTGCCGGAATTACAGACATATGGTCAGCTTTAATACTGTGAAGCTTAACGTCATATTTCATTTTCTGAAAGTTCTCATACAAATTCCGGCCAAAAGTCTGTCTTTCTTCAGTATCATCCATAGCTGTAATTATGCGGACACCCGGACTCTTTGTCTTGTACTTGGTTTCAAAGCCAGGCATCCATTCCATCTTTTCAGGCGAGAATAGAATATATGACGTCATATTATCATTCCCTGCATCGATATAATAGTTCAGATAGCTTGCCGTATATGAATGGCCAACTAACGTATTAAAACCTGATGTTGGAATAATTCTGTCTATTTCCTTTGCCAAATCGGTATTAACATATTTATAAAACATTTCTCCGCTTGAATCAAGACTGTTGCCGGACAAGTCGTATCCTACATCATTTCTATTTCCGGGAGTTGAATAGTCGATTGCTACAACTGCCGTTGGAGGAATATAGTCAAAGGTCTGTAAATAAACGGCTGTCGAAGCGATCACATCAAAGGTATAATCTGCATCCAGGACAAACAGCACATTATACTTTACATTTGGATAAGCCGAAGCAGGTAAAGCAATCCTGAAAGAACGTGTATCATTATAAGTTAATGACCTAAATGAATATTGTTTCACATACATTATGTTCTGTGATATGGCGATATTACTGAGAATAACACACAAATATAAAAGTAGAAATATTTTTTTCATAACTCATATCTTAAAAAATTCATAACAGCCCATCAGCTGCGGTATAGATAATTATATTATTTTCTTCCATACTTCAGTACATTAGAGAACCTTTATATTCTTCATCCCAATCAAGTTGCAATAGGCCTTATTCTCCCTGGCGCTTTTTACTTTTTAAAGTCATTGTCTGACAGAAAGAACAGCCAAAAACCGGAATCAATGCTTTTATATAAACAATAACCAACGATGACAAAGTTATAGATTTTTTCTGTATTGCGGATGCCTTTTGCAGAACTTTTTTTTGACGCTCAAACAGGTAAACGTTAGCTGATTACATCAGCAGTCTGCCGTTATCGTTCCACTCACCATACATAACGACATTTCGGGTGTTTTCTATAAATTTGTCAAGCCGCTTTCTGAACAGCTCGGGCTGACGTTTCTTTATTTGGATGGTGTCAATGCGCACACGCTTATACAGCTCGGGCAGGCGGCAGAAATTATGCCACGCCACAGGGTCCGACTTCAATTCTTTCATTACATCATCGTCTATCACAAAGCCCTTGTCCGTCATATCCGGCAACACGGCTCTGCCGGCATCTGTCATCAGTCCGAGCCGTTCCATCCTGCGACACCTTTCCTTGTTCAGTTCCGACCAGTTGCTGCGCGCCTTTCTCGGGCACAGCCTCTGTGCCGTCAACCCGTCTGCCAGCTTCTTTGTCGTGCTGTCTATCCATCCGAAGCACATCGCCTCTTCAACAGCATCTATATACCAGAACGTACCGTCGTCAACAGGTCTTCCACGCTTTACCACAACCCAACATTCCGGCTCCTTATCATAATTCTGCATCAGCCATTCGCGCAGTTCATCACGAGACTTGACGTTCAGCAAATTATTTATTGTCATATACTATCTTTATTCAAACACGCATACTGATATCAGCTTTAGTACGCAATTATTTTTTGAAAAATGCCTGTCGCAAATTTATAAAATTTTCCGTAACACAAAAACTTTTGCCTACTATCAATAATAACTTTAATCCCCTCGAATTCGAGGGGATTAAAAGCATAATTATATTATCAAATAAACTATTCACCTAATCTAATCCTAAATAAATATAAGAAAAGTGCTTCATTATTGATTTACTCATTATGTTTCAATTTCTCCTTCAGTGCCAACCCTTTTGCCGTAAGGCGATATTTTTGATTTTGGCTATTGGGTTTATCGGGTATGGTTGGTTCTATATAGCCTTTGTTAATGGCTGGAACCAAATAATCTGTTCTGAAATAATCTCTATTCTTAATCGACAACAATTCCTGTAATTCCGAACGTCCTTTCTCTCCGACTAAAATAGAAATCAGTTTTTTTACTTGTACACTTGCATGGTCACTTGCATGGTCACTTGCATGGTCACTTGCATGGTCATGAGCAGTATCATGAGCAGTTACAGGAAAAGTTATGCGAATAAAATTGTCGGTAAACTTGAAACATTCTTCTCCGTATGCTTTCAGAATGCGAGGAATGCCGGAGCCTAACGACTCGACCAATTCCAAATCACGGTAAATTCTCATCAACTCCTTGTTGCGTGGAATTGATATACCATTGAAAAACTCCTCTTTGGAAAGAGACTCAGGCAAGCGCCCTGCTGATGTTATCTCTAACCTGTCGGGAAATATCTCAAATTTAGGTGGCACCTCAAATGAGTAATCGTTATGTACTATTGCGTTTATGACAGCTTCACGTAAAGCAACCTTGTTCCACAATGGTGTTTCAATACGTTCCATAGGTGTAATAGTAGCGGCAACCTTGTTTTCAATATCCAGTTTAGCCAAGACGCTTTTGGTTGCTTTAATGAGGGAGCAATATCCATACTCATTATTTTCTACCAAATCACAACGGTCAAGACTTGAATACTTTGCCACTTTGATTGAATTGCCATTCTCATCTGCCAAAAGATAAGCCACATAATTGAATTTTCCGTCTCCTGTAAGCAATTCCAATGTTCGTTTAAAATTATCATTAAGTCTTTTGCCACGTTCATCATAATAGATACGCAACTGCTCAAAACTCAAATCTTGTCTGTTGGATACTATGCGTCCGATGGAGTTTCTTGTCCGCATGGCGAACAGGCGGTCAATCTGTTCTTGAGGCATCGGTTCTGCCGATGTTCCAACACGCATGTATGCACCTCGTGGAGTCATTCCATATTTTGTTTTAAAATATGGTTTCTCTATTCCGCTTGCCACAGTAATCTTGATAATACTACGCCCATCCTTTTGTTCCTCTGCAATATCAAACAGGCCCATTGCAGAAGGGGATATATTGTGCTTGATGCGGTCTTTCAGCTTTAGCATACAATCGTCAACATCATCCACACCCACAGTTGAACCTTCTTTATCTATTCCAATGTAGATGTATCCTCCTTCCTTATAATTAAGGAACGCCACAATCTCCTTCTCTATATCAAGTTCCGGAGTCAATTCTATTTTATATTCTATGCGGTTGGTTTCTGTCATACTAAATAATATTTATCTGTATTTATATTACTTTACAAACTGATTTTAATCTTTCAATAGCATTCTTTAATTGGAACATATCGAGTCCTGAAAATAAAAGTTTTGATGATATTAAGGATAAGCTTGAACTATTTAAAATTGATATATTGAAACTATCTTTGATGTTTGATATAAATGATGATATAGTTCCGATAACTATTGCGGCAACAGATATACCGTTATTCTCTTGTATTTCATCCACTGCGATTGTTAGAGCATATCCAATCGAACTATTTATATAATTATTTCGTTTGTCCTTTAGATTCATAATCTCCATTTCAAGAGATTGTTTCTTCATATTATTCAAATATGAATTATCAAATGATGAATATTTACTATTTATATTAATCATTTGTAATTCCATCTCTTTTTGAGAAATGGAATTTTGACAATTTCTAGCGGATTCAATATCATTAAAAGCGTTTGTATATAAAATCTTTACCACAGTTGAATCCATAGCTTACTTTTTTGATTGATTATTTTCAATAGTATCTTTCATATTCTTTATTTGCCCTACAATGTTGTAAGCATCAACAACATACTGATTAATTTCATTAAGTTTTTTTGTATTTTCTTTCTCAAAATACCCAAGTGTTTGTATCATTCTATTTTGTTGTTCTTTGATAAAGTCATCTATTTGATTTTGGGTCTTTTCAATCTCAGATTTACTTGTTGCTTCTAAATTTTCAATTAAATTTTCACCGTCTTTCTTGAGACTACGAATATCTTTTACTCCCTCATTTCCTTGTTGTATCAACTCATCCATTTTGAAAATGGAATAAAAGCTAAAAACAAGAAATAATATGGTCAGGACAGCAGCCCACATAGTTAAATTACTATATTCATGTTCTACCTTATTCAAATGTAAATCAATCATAGATTTTATTTGATTTTCAAGAAGTGCTCTTTCATTCTGTAAACGCAAAGAGTCTTCTTTTAATACTTTTTCATATTCCATATACAACAGTTCCATATTCCCATTATATATAGAATCTCGCATATAAGTTGATAATATGGCTTTATTATTATTGCCTAAATTACAATATAAACTATCCACTTTTTCTATATGACTAAGATAATAATTTTTAATTTTATCCTGTGATGAATTAAGACTACATATTGCAAATATTTGATAACCCATAAATATGACAGTGTATATGCTTAATACTATTAAGAATAAATGTGCATACTTAGGTCGTTGAGGTATAGTAGTTTTATTTCCCATTTCTTAATATATTTAATAGTTGTTTACTTCTTATTTGATATTCTACCTAATCATATTTTCTTTTACGAAAGATGGGATAGTCTTCTTTTATTCCATCAAGTTTTGCATAATCTTTTGGATTGTTACTCTTTTTAGATACTCGAATTTGAATATTGTACATATGACCGAAGTTGCATAGCGAAATTCCTAAGCATAGAATAAGTATTTTTGCAAGCAATGATTATACACTCAATACCACGTCCCAAGACTTCAATTTCACCAGAGCCGAGAAAATGTATTGGCAATATTTAGATTGTGGTTTTCTAAAAAGGCAACTCATCCTCATCTTCTGGTATTAATTCACTGGTATATGTAATATATTGTTCTAAATCTTTTCGATCCCTAATATCATTAATTTCTCCGTTAGAAGAAAAAACATTACTATCTATTTTTAATGTATATTTATACCCGCCTATACATTTAGAAAACACTAAATCCTCAAGAGGAAACCCTTTCTCAGAAAAAGTAAAACCTAAATCTATTAAATACTGCTTTAATGCCTCTTTGTTGGGTATAAATAAATCATATTGTTTTCCTCCCAATACATTTAATATTTTTCTTATACTAGGTTGTATAGCAAAAATACTTCCATTAAATTTATTGAAAAAAGATTTTTGCTCTTTTGACAAACTATCAATAAGACCTTCAATTGATTCTGCGGTATCTTTTAAATCCTCGTATGTCTTAGACTCTGTAATCGTTGCTTCTTGTGATAGTAAATGTTGAAAAAGTCCTGCAAATTGCTGCCTTAGATTCAGTGTAATATCTGTTACTGTTTCAAAGGAGGTTATAGGATGATTTTTTATTATATCTTTTAATTCTGAAATAAATTCATGAATTCTAATATCATCTACATGATATGGAACAAATCCATTATCCTTATTAGCTTTATATGTGAAATTCTCTATATATACATCTTTAAGTATATAAATATATATTTTCTTTCTACTTTTTATAGCTTTTTGTAATTCAGTCATTGTAATAGAATAATTGCCATTAGAAGACTTAGTTCCAAATTTATTCCCTATTATGCAAATGACTATGTCACATGATTCAAGCTCATTATAGCATGATTCTTCCAAACTAACTTCTTGAGTATATGGTATATTCCCTTTATCATGCATTACAGGTTCATATCCTAACCCTTGAAGAAAAACTCGTATATCATTTCTTACATGTTGCAAATCGTAATATGTAGAACTTACAAAAACTCTTGGCGCTGCCATATTTCTTAATTTTAAAATTTATCTTTAATCAAAATATTGTGATCATATAATACATCTAATAGATTTATCGTCGAATTAGCTCCGTACTTATTGCAATATTGTGTATATACCTTGTATATAGAATTATAAGGACCTTTAGACTTTACATCTATATGATGTCTACCTACATCTACATACCAGAACGTGCCGTCGTCAACAGGTCTTCCACGCTTCACCACTACCCAACATTCCGGCTCCTTATCATGATTCTGCATCAGCCATTCGCGCAGTTCATCACGAGAATTGACGTTAAGCAAATTATTTATTGTCATATACTGCCAATGAGTATTTCTTTATCTAACATTTCTTTATTTCTGAAACTAATATAAGTTCTATTCCGAGAATCAATTATTCTTCTTGAAATTCTCGGCCTGTTCAAGAATTTCTTTGAATACTTCATCGTTTGTTACAGGCGGATAACCATGTTCAGCCAACACTACGATAAGATCCATTTTCAGTTCGGCTTTGATATCGTCACGAGTTGCCCAATCTGTATATTTAGACTTATCATCTACAATCTTTTTTATTTCGGCAGCAAGCACCAGCAATTTATCTTCAGGATACTCAAATCCGAACTGTTTGGCTATTGCTTTCAGTATGTCATAAAAGGCCTTTTCTTCATAACTTATGCCGAGACCTTTATACGAAGATTTTTCCTTGTTAATCTCTTTCAGGAGCATAGCCATCTGGTTGGCAACTTCCGTCACCACTTCATCGGCAAATACAGCACTGTCGCGTCTGTCATTATATTTATCAACAAGGTCGTTAAGCCTTTTTGAAAAGTCTACGCCCTGCATCTTGTTTACTTTCTTAAATTCGGTAATAACCATGCGCAACAGCCTTTCCATAAGTTTCACTTTTGTGTTGGGCATTTGCATCTTTGCCAGCCTTTCCATATATTCCTCGCTTAGCACATCAAGATTTTCCTTATCGTTGCCTATGCGGATTATTTCTTCCACGCCTTCCGACTGTATTGCGTCTTCTATCATTGCCCTGACCCTTCTGTTCATTTGTGAGGCATCAGGAGCCTCGCCCTTTGTCAGTTTGTATATTACAGCACGCACGCCGGTAAAATAATGTATGTCTTCCCTGTCCGAGAAAGTTATTTCCTCGCTGTTGCTGCATAAGTTGAAGGCGGATTTCAGTTTCTTTGTATGCCCCATAAACAGATTTTCCTGTTCTTTGGTGCGTTGCATGAATTCAGCTCCACGGTTAAGACATTCCAACTGTTCCAACGGACTGCCGTTTGTGAATTTCGAATAGTCAAAGCCGTTGAACATACGTCTTATTATGTCGAGCTCGTCTTTTACCATGACGATTGACTTTTCAAGACTTTCAACCGAATCAGAGTCTGTTTCGCCTTGTGCGTAATGCTTCAAGGCTGTATTCATATTGTTCTTTATTCCGATATAGTCAACAATCAGTCCCTTGTCCTTTCCCGGATATACTCTGTTTACGCGTGAAATTGTCTGTATTAGCGTATGCTGTTGCAGCGGTTTGTCAATATACATTGTGTCAAGACAAGGTACGTCGAAACCCGTAATCCACATATCTACCACGATGGCTATCTTGAAGTTAGATTTCGGATTCTTGAATGCTTCCGCAAAACTTCTTCTGTCGTCGTCCGTTCCCAACAGATTATACAAGTCGGGCTCATCGTCTTTTGTGCGTGTCATTATAAGCTTCATCCGCTCTATCGGCCGTTCTTTATTGCCGTATAGGGCTACAGGTTCGGCTGCCATGGCATAGTCTTTCTTTTCTTCTTCCGGCAGCTTCACCCATTCAGGTCTTAGGGCTGCGATTTTCTTATAAAGATTATACGCTATTGTACGGTTAGAGCATACAAACATGGCTTTACCGACTACGGTGCTGCCTTCTTCAACGCGCTTCTCATAGTGCGCGATGAAGTCTTCTGCAACCGCCTGCAAGCGGTCTGAATCACCAAGTATGCTTTCCATCTTGGTTACGGCTTTCTTGCTTTCCTCTATCTGATGCTCGTTGCTGCCTTCTTCTGCACATTGCTTGTAGTATTCTTCTATCTCATTCAGCTTTGCATTGTCGAGCAATACTTTTGCTGCGCGTCCTTCATATACGATTCGTCTTGTTATGTCGTCTGCCACCGATTCTGTCATGGTATAGGCATCAACAACTTTTCCGAACACGTCGATAGTAGCGTCTATCGGCGTACCTGTAAAGCCTACGTATGTGGCGTTTGGCAGCGAGTCGTGCAGATATTTGGCAAAGCCGTAGCTTCTCTTCAGCCCGAGTTCGGTCTGTTTTATGTTCTGTTGCAGATTTGTCTGCGAACGGTGCGCTTCATCGGATATGCAAATAATGTTTGCCCTGTCTGACAGCAGCTTGGTGTCTTCGGTAAACTTATGAATTGTTGTAAGAAACACTCCGCCGCTTGTCCGTCCTGCAAGATACTCACGCAACTTGGCGCGGCTCTCCACTTCAACCACACAGTCGTCGCCGATAAATGTCTTTGCCTTGGCAAACTGTTCAGAGAGTTGTACGTCAAGGTCGGTGCGGTCGGTAATAAGCACTATGGTAGGACTGGCAAAAGCCTTGCTGCGCATAAGCATACGGGTTAGAAAGAGCATCGTAAAACTCTTTCCGCAACCTGTCGCGCCGAAGTATGTACCGCCCTTTCCGTCGCCGCCTTCATGCAGGCGCGAGTGTTTAAGGATATTGTCAAACAGCTTATGCGTGGCAAAAAACTGCGGATAACGGCATATTATCTTGCTCTCCGTCTTCGACGAGTCGGGCATGTAAACAAAGTCTTTCAGTATGCTCAGCAGACGTTTCTTGCCGAACATGCCTTTCACCATTGTTATCAGCGAGTTTATGCCGTCGTCGGGCTTGTCCCCGCTGTTCACCTTACGCCATGAATAAAAGAATTCGTAAGGTGTAAACAGCGAGCCGTATTTGTTGTTCACGCCGTCGCTTATTACTACGAAGGCGTTATATTTGAACAGCTCAGGTATGTCGCGGCGGTATCTTACGGTCAGCTGCCTGTAAGCGTCCATTATTGTTGTGTCTTCCTTAACGGCACTTTTAAATTCTAGCACTACTACCGGCAGGCCGTTTACATAGACTATGCCGTCTGGAATACGCTTTACGTCGCCTTGTATTTCGAGCTGGTTCACTATGCGGAACGTGTTGTTGCTCTCGTTCTCAAAGTCTATAGGCTCGATAAACAGGTCCGGCTGTGTCTTGTCTTCACGCTTCAACGAAAAGCCCTCTGTCATAAGGCGATAGGTGTTAACATTCTTGTCGTACAGCAAAAATCCGTTTGCTGCCGTAAGCTTTGCTATCACGCTTTCCACCTCAAGTTCCGTTATCCTGTCTTTCGCATAGCGGCTACGCAGATGTGCGCGCAGGTCTTCACGAAGAATAACATCGCTCGCTTCTTTGCTTATTTCTTCGCCGTTGGTATATATGTAGCCCTCTTGCTGAAACAACTCCATAATGGACATTTCAAGGGCATGTTCGTTGAAGTGTGACATAAGATTACGTTATTTAATGCAGGCTTGAATAAATAGTTTTCCAAATGGAGTTACTTCATAATAACTTTTTTCGACTTCAATTTCTTTGAATCTATGAGGAACTAATTTTGTCTTTAGTTCCTCTAATCCATTCTTAATACAAATATTGTCATATTCAGCATTATCGATTTTGTACAACCTTTCCTCGTCTGATAAAATGCCAATACTAATCAAATTAGAAAGATAGGCCGTAATATTTTGAGGGAATGTCAACGAGACACGATAAGGCAACATTGTAGCATGGTTCAGAATTATAATAAAACCTCCATTTTCTGCTTTACTTATAGCTCTAAAAGAGCAATAAGGAACTTCAAAAACATTTTGTAGATATTGAATTATTCGTGCTTCATCCTCTGACAAACGTCCAATTATATCGATGAACGCAGGATGTGCACGATTAACAGTGTCAATATTAGATGCGTTTGCCAATAATGTAGTAAATAAATCTGCTATTTCATCATTAGTAGTATATGTCAATTTTTCCACAATAGGTGTACCAATTTGAGTATCAACCTCACATCGCTTTTCTTCTGGTATTTGTTCTAATTTTTCTTTATACTCATTAAGCCGTTTTACAAAATTCAGTTTCCGCTTTTCATTCCATAATTTTAATGATAGTAATGAAGTTGGGCATAATTCAAATACTGTTCCTAATGCTTGCCCAACTGCTTTTACACTTGGCTGAGCAAGATCTTTATAAATTTGTCCTAATATATTAGGCGTTCCTTTTACTAAATCTAAAACTGAATTATCCATAAAGTTCTTATTTTTTATCTCTATTTTCTACTGCGTTTTTAATAGATTCAGGCAATTCTTCATAAATTGAATCTATTTCTTTAGGTTCCGTAATCATTCGTCCTACAATGATGTTTAATAATCGCATAAGCATGATTGCCGTATTTTTATCATCAACGTCAAATGCTATTTGACCAGGATGAACAGCTTTATTTCCAACAACACGAACAACATCCAAAGCTTTTTGTACTGTTTCTGGTAATCCTTTTCTTACTAAAGCTCCAATGTTTTTATTGATGTCTCGGTCTGTTTCTCCTAATTCATTACATAATCTATCTATAGCGAGACGCAATAATGCACAAGCAGCTCTTGGTGATTTATTATAAATTAAACTGGCTTCATCATATAATTGTTTTACAGAATCAGGCATATCTGCATTAGCTTCTTCGGCTATAATATCCGGATATACATATATATTATCTATCCAAATAATTTCCTTTTTACAATTTTGACATGTTGCTATAAGTATCCAGTTAGTACCGATCATGGTACTCTTGTCTGTTATCTTCTGGTATATCCCGTTATAGTAATTTACCTTTATATAATTCATCAATGAAAGAGTTCCACAATGTGGACAGGTAAAAGAATTTTTCATATAATCAGGTGAAACATAATTTTTCTGCATAAATGTATATTTGTTTATTGCCCCATCTTTGTCAAAAGCAAAGACTGTAATTTTATTAATATATTGTTTTCTATTGACAAGTATTTTATTTTAGAATATAAGTACGTTACTTTAGTATTATATTTTATCTTTTCTTTTTCAGGGGGATCTACGGTAATCTGTATTTCAAAATCCTTTGTAACCAAAGCACTGAAAACAGCACCAATAGCTTCTTTTCGCATTTTTTCTATTATGTCAAGAACAAATTGATGTATGTAATATACATAGTTACAATTAGTAACATCTATACCATAACAACTTTGATTCATTGCCATTGGTACTCCAATAATAGTGACTTTTCCAACAGTACCTCTAGCTGTTATAAAAATTGAATCTTGTGGATATAATCGACTACTACAATTATTCAATCCTTCTTTTGAAATATGTTTTTCAGTGGTGAACGTATAATATCCATTTGAAATATCTGCAGGTGAGAAGAATGGTATATTTCCATTCCAATAAGTTAAATTAGATGTATCTGGCGTTCCTCCTCCAGACAATTTTAGGATATTGGTAAAACGATTTATTCTCCATCCATCAGGCAAATTATTTTTGTCTATTCCGTCAACAAACATTTTGCGGTAAATGGCTTGTGCTGTTTCTTCCAATTTTACTATTAGCTGTTCATTGAGCTTTATACGTTGCTGAATAGCATTGTATTCTGCAACTATTTTTTGTTGTTGGTCAATCGGCGGAATTGGTAATTCAACATCGCACATTTCTTCCCAGCTGAAAATCTCACGCGCACTGCCATGTGACTTGAAACGTGCATAGCGGTCAAACTCAGGACGACGGAACCACATCATCAGATATTCAGGGAGAAGTTCCTGTTGTTTTTTTACTTCAAAGACTTTATAAATAGAAGAGACTATAGCTTCTTTCATATCCTGCAATAATGCTATCGCTATTTTATCTCCTCTTCGTGAAGTGTCTTCAATATAAACAAACTGCCTAATTTTAACTATCTTATAGGATGACATATCCGTTCCAATTGTATTGGCAATAGAAGGTATAAACTCTTTGGAGACGCTTACTCCTAAGAGTTCCTTCACTTTCAAATCCCGATTCCTTACATCCACTTCGCGGATATAATCGCCCAAGCGTTTGTAGTTTGTCTTACTCATAATTGTTCTTGTTAATCAGGTTTACAACTACTTTCACCATCACGTCCTTTTCCTCTGTGCGGCTCTCGGCTATCATCAGCGTAAGGGCAACAAGAGTGTTGTCGGCAATGCGCTTCGTGCCGTCAGGATTATAGAGAATGCCGTTACCGGCCATAAACCATAAGAAGAGTGTTGCAGCTATGCGCTTGTTGCCGTCGCTGAACGAATGATTCTTAGTTACAAGGTAAAGCAACATGGCGGCCTTTTCTTCTACTGACGGATAAAGGTCTTGCCCGCCGAAAGTCTGATATATCTGCCCTATGGAACTCTTGAACGAATCGTCTTTCTCATTGGCGAACCACTGGCTGCCGCCGAATTTCTCCTTCAGTTCTTCTATTGCCTGCATGGCTCCTTCGTAGGTAGCATGAAACTTAGCTTCGTTAGTGGTCTGCTCCACAGCCAGCTGCTGGTAATCGTACTTGTCCAGAGTGTCAAGGGCATAAGCATAATCGGCAACCACTTCCACCAGATTGAGCGCATCATCAGAAGTCAGTGCCTCTTGTGCCTTGACCGTTCTGCTCAATACGTTAACAAGCTGCTTCAGCTCCGTATAGCGTTGTTCTGTCAGGGCTTTATTGACGGCATAGCCTTTAATTAAATATTCTTTCAGCACTTTGTTTGCCCATATACGAAACTGCGTGCCACGCTGGCTTTTCACACGATAGACCACGGAAATGATGACATCCAAAGAATAAAAGGCAACAGGCTGTTTCACCCCATCAACACGCAAAAAATGCGTGTTGTTCTCTTTTTCAAGTTCACCTTCGGAAAAGACATTATTGATATGTTTTCTTATGGTCTTTTCATCCCTGGCAAACAGAATGGCCATCTGGTTAGCTGAAAGCCATACAGTATCGTTTTCCAATTTCACGTCAATGGACGTTTGTCCATCAGCCGTTTGGTAGATTACAATCTTATCATTCAAGTCCATAGCCCAACTCTTTAAACAGGTTCAACAACTCCTTTCTGCTTTCCTCCTCCTGTTTCAGCAAATCTTTCATTTCGGTTTGCAGTTCTTTCATCTTTGTGTCGAAGTCTACGCCTTCGTCACGGCTCTTGAACTCAATGTATTTGCTCGGTACGAGCGACCAACCTTTAGCCTCTATTTCTTCAAGAGTAGCCGAATAGCAATATTCAGGCACATTCTTATAAGTCTGCTCATAACCTTCGCGTTGCCAGTTATGGAAGTTTTCGGCTATCTGTGCTATCTGTTCTTTTGAGAACTGTATGTATTTCTTCTCGAACGGCTCGCCCCACTGGCGCAGGTCTATAAACAAAACTTCATTCTCGCGATTACGGTATTTCACGGTCTTGCCGTTCTGCTCCACAGTGCGTGCCTTACGGTTGCCTGCCAATATCCAGAGAGTTACGCTTATGTCGGTAGAATAAAACATATTACGCGGAAGAATAACGATGGCTTCAACCAAGTGATTCTTCAACAGCTGTCGGCGTATGTCAAGCTCCGTACCGTCGCCACTCAACGCACCGTTAGCCAGCAGGAAGCCGGCCATGCCGTTTGCAGACATCTTTGAAACGATGTTGAGTATCCATCCATAGTTGGCATTGCCGGTGGGCGGAACTTCATATCCTTTCCAGCGCGGGTCGTCAACAAGCTCGTTTTCGGCACGCCACGACTTCTGGTTGAAAGGGGGATTTGCCATAATGAAATCAGCTTTCAGATCTTTGTGCTGGTCGTTATGGAACGTATCGGCAGCCTGCTCGCCAAGATTGTTGGCTATGCCACGTATGGCAAGATTCATCTTTGCCAGCTTGTATGTGGTGTTGGTATATTCCTGACCGTAGACGGAAATATCCTTTTTGTTGCCGTGGTGAGCCTCGATAAACTTCATGCTCTGCACAAACATGCCGCCCGAACCGCAGCAGGGGTCGTAAATCTTGCCGCGATAAGGCTCTATCATTTCGGCAATAAGGTTTACAATGGTCTTCGGCGTATAATACTCGCCCTTACCCTTACCTTCGGCAATGGCAAACTTGGCAAGGAAATATTCATATACACGGCCTATCAGGTCGTTTTCAGGGTCTTTCAGAGTATCAATGTCATTTATCACGTCGAGCAGCGCAGCCAGCTTGTTGCGGTCGAGCCCCAGCCCTGAATAATAATTGCTGGGCAACGCACCGCGCAGTGTGGGGTTATCTTTCTCCACTGTCGCCAAAGCCTTGTCTATCTTTATGGCAATGTCGTTTTGCTTGGCATTCTCCATGATGTAGCTCCAGCGGCTTATCTCGTTCAAATAAAAAACGTTCTTGGCATTATAGAAAACAGGCTGGTCGACAAACGCGCCCTTACCGTCGGCAATAAGTTCGTTCTTGCGTTGCATGAAACGGTCGTAAGCATACTTTAAGAATATCAAGCTCAGAACAACATGCTTGTATTCTGACGGCTCCACCGAACCACGCAATTTATTAGCCGATTCCCAAAGGTTTTCTTCCATACTTTTCTGTTTAGTCTGTTTCTTTGCCATGATATTTTTTATTAAATATTATCAACATTAAATTCATTAATAACGCCACCATCAGCTGCACTATCAGAAGTAACATCAGTAGGATTTCAAGCGGCGCACACAAAGAACAAAGATATAAAAATATTTTGTAAATACCACATCGTTCAAAAAATTTTTTTGAATCAAAAAATGCCCTAATACAAAATCTGTTATTAGTATTCGGTCTGTATTTTTGCTTTATTTTGAGCGGCTTTTTGTTGGATTTTTTGCAGGCACTTATGTAATTTATAATTAGCTACGCCGAACTTCGTTTCATAATTGGGTTAGACCGAACTACGTTTCATAATTAGCTTGCGCCAATAGAACCTGAAAGGTGGGCTGAAAGCATGAATAAACAAAATTGATAAAGCTATGTGCGGCCTGAAGACGATTGGGGATTATACCGTTTCATGACAAAACTTATCAAAACAACAATAATAACAAATATTTTCCTGTGCTTTATATCCACCTTATTATATCCCCAAAACAAACCTATGACTTACGCATAAAAAACCTATAACTTTTGATGCAAAAGTGGCCGAGTTGCGAGGCAAAACTCAGCCGTTAACAGTTTAGAAGTAAATACATTGAGCTTGCTTAACAAGAAGCCATATACAAAGACACAATCTTTCAATTTAAAACATAAAACAATAGAAATACTTACGATTTTTCGGAACTGTTTTTATGACGCGAATGTATGGACGTGAAAAGGCGACCGGACTGGGGAGCTGACAAATATTAATCGGGACGATTGGGTATAAGAAATAACGCTCATGTCAATGTTACGGACTACGGGGCGGCTATGGTTTATGGTATTGCAATTGATAAAAAAGTCATAAATAATGTTACGCAAAACGTGATGTAATAAAGCAAATTGACTGAAAAACGTCATTTTAAAAGGCAAGGACGAAAAATAATGGCTCCGTTGGCAAATTTTTATTTTGTAGTTATGCCAATTTGCATTATCTTTGCAATAAGATAAGCGGCATCTTGGCATAACATTCAAGCAAGACTTGATGATTCTGCTCTCGGTTTGCATTATCTCTGCATAAGATAAGCGACAGACAGGACTGACCGGGGAGACAGGACGCACGGGCACTACTGAGAGCTGCTTTATCTGAAGAAGAAGACAACAACGTTGAAGGCTCCATGACGACGCCAGCCGGAGGGAGACAAGACATATATAGCACGCATAAACAAAAGACATTCAGGACATGAACAAAAGCGACAGCATAGTCATTATACCTACGTATAACGAGAAAGAGAACATCGAGAAGATTATAAGGGCGGTGTTCTCGCTTGAAAAATGTTTTAATATTCTCGTGATAGACGACGGCTCGCCCGACGGCACCGCGGCTATAGTTCACCGACTGATGGAGAGCGAGTTTGCCGACCGTCTGTTTATCATTGAGCGCAGCGGCAAGCTGGGCCTCGGCACGGCATACATAACGGGCTTTAAATGGGCCCTGGAGCACGGATATGACTATATATTCGAGATGGACGCCGACTTCAGTCACGACCCCAACGACCTGCCGCGCCTCTATTCGGCATGCCACGACGAGGGCTACGACGTTGCCATAGGCTCGCGCTACGTGAGCGGAGTGAACGTGGTGAACTGGCCTATAGGACGCGTGCTGATGAGCTATTTTGCATCTAAGTATGTGCGCATGGTGACGGGCTTCAAGGTGCACGACACCACTGCAGGATTTAAATGCTACAAGCGCCGCGTGCTCGAGACCATAGAGCTGGACAAGATACGCTTCAAGGGCTACGGCTTCCAGATAGAGATGAAGTTTACGGCATACAAGATAGGCTTCAAGATTAAGGAAGTGCCTGTGATATTCGTCAACAGACGTGAAGGCGTGTCGAAGATGAGCGGCGGCATATTCGGCGAGGCTTTCTTCGGTGTGATGCGTCTGCGCTGGGACGGATGGACACGCAAGTATCCCAAGATTAAAGACTGACAGAAGGAAAGGACATGCAGCAGGGCCGCAGCCCTGCTGCAACACCATAACCGCAACAACGCCGAACGGTCTGTAAGGACGCAAGGCGATACAGGCATAAAGCGCAAGCCGCGCAATATCAGAAGACGAGCAAGGGGGATGAGCGCCCCGGCTTATCAGACACGACAACGCTCACCGAGGCAGACTAGGCTGCCACAGATGCAGCAGGCATCACAGACAGGTTAACCGCAAATATTATTCTAACGAAAAAACGATAAAAACAACTAACAATGAGATACATCTACCGAATATATCAAATATGCATCGCGCTGCCGATAATACTCGTGCTCACCATACTTACGTCGCTCACCACGAGCGTGGGCTGCGTGCTTGGCAACGGTCACTTCTGGGGCTACTATCCGCCTAAGCTGTGGGCAGCAGCCATACTCAAGGTGCTGTTTCTGCCGGTAAAGGTTGTGGGACGCGAGAACCTGAAGCACAACGAGTCGTATGTGTTTGTGAGCAACCATCAGGGCTCGTTCGACATATTTCTGATATTCGGTCATCTGGGACGCAACTTCAAATGGATGATGAAGCACCAGCTGCGCAAGATTCCTCTCGTTGGCTTTGCCTGCGAGATGTCTCACCAGATATTTGTAGACAAGCGCGGCCCGAGCAAGGTAAAGGAGACATACGACAAGGCACGCCACACGCTGAAGGACGGAATGAGCGTGGTGGTGTTCCCCGAAGGCTCGCGCACGTTTACAGGGCATATGGGTACGTTTAAGCGTGGCGCCTTCATGCTTGCCGACGAGCTTCAGCTGCCCGTAGTGCCGCTGACCATCAACGGCTCTTTCGACGTGCTGCCAAGGACAAACAAATGGTTCTGGGTGAAATGGCATCCGCTGACGCTGACCATCCATAAGCCGATATACCCCGAAGGACAGGGTGCCGAAGACATAAGCAAGCGCATGGACATAAGCTATAAGGAGATTATGGCCGACCTGACTCCGAAATATCAGGGGTATGTGAAGAATCCGAATCAGTAGATTCGTTTTAAGTAGTTAAGGTAGTTAGAGGAGTTATCGCCAACGGAGTTGGCTAGGAGCATATTTAAGTGAAGAACTAAGAGTGAAGAGTGAAAAATCCAATTGCAAACGTATTGCTTACAAGTAGAAACCACAATACATTTGGATTTTTCGTTTTTCATTTAAATTAGCGGTATTTTAAGCGGATCAGGAGATTAGCTGCGCTGAACTTCGTTTCTTATATTCGATTCCGGCAGATTGCAAATCAGCCGGAACAATAGCAACGTTGTGTATGTGAAGAATCCGAATCAGTAGGGTTTTTCTTTAGGAGTAATTCTTTAGGAGTTAAGGAGTTATGTAGTTAAGGAGAAGTTCCTTGAGCATAGCGAAAAAAGACAATAGTCTTGTGGATTCGAGTCGGAAGTTAAAGTAGTTAGAGGAGTTAAAGTAGTTAAAGTCATATGCTAACGTAGTGCGTGTTTAAGTGAAGAACGAAGAGTGAAAAATTCATATGTTAGCGTAGTACGTACGATAATAACCAACAAGGCTATTATGCCGGCTAAAGGTTGATGCTAACTTATAGCCCGAAGGGCTACACTTAAGTAACCGTGGGTGTATCACCCACGGCCTGTAACAAAACAAACTATGAGCACCCGAAGTGGTGCTATATCGGAGCAAATAACGGACACAAAAGCAAACAAGTAAGTAACATAAAAACAAGAATAGCACCACTTCGGGTGCTCGCATTACCAGGACTTTAATCCGTGGGTAATGACCCACGGTTACCAAAGTTAAGCCCTTCGGGCTACCGGCAAATTAAGCCGCAAAAGCGCAATGAAAAGTTAAAAATGAAAAACTCTTGTGGATTCGAGTCGGAAGTTAAAGTAGTTAGAGAAGTTAAAGTAGTTAAAGTCATATGCTAACGTAGTGCGTGTTTAAGTGAAGAACGA
>OGMT01000599.1_pt1 | contig 25024 bp, 18 predicted proteins | sample 1573271 | NCBI WGS metagenome assembly OGMT01 (sample SAMEA2582000, study PRJEB24529) | metagenome | biome: Human gut stool | place: China | collected 2011 | reverse complement strand
GTCATTGAAATCGTTCAAAGTCCGTCGTTTATAGACAAACTTACTGCTAATTTTCATGGATTATCTTTTATAATCCGGTATCGTCCGTTTTAGGAATCAAATCTGAGCGCGGCAAACCCAAACTTGTTGTCAATAGGAAAGGGATGTGCTAGAATAGCGTCAAAGCATAACAATCTAATACATATTTATCATATTCTGTGGTGAACTGACACAGAAAGCAAGTTAATTCAAATGTCATAGAATCATGCTTTTAAAATCACAAAACAAATGAATATTTAAGAATGCTAGGACAATGGGGAAGTCTGTTTGTATTCGGAAATGGAGGAAGTGTATTGGGAGAAACACCAGAAAAGATTCAGTGGCACCCTGCATTCTATGCAGCAACTGAATTGGAACTACAGGAAGATATTGAACATTTGGAGTTCACGAGGGAATATAATCTCAGCAAAGAACCGATCCGGATTGATCTTCTGATTATTAAAGAACCGAATAGAGGAATGAAAATTAAAAACGAGATTGGTCATATTATGCGACAATATAATGTGATCGAGTATAAGAGTCCGGAGGATAATCTGACGATTGACGATTTTTACAAGACGATTGGATATGCTTGTCTTTACAAGGGGTATGGAAAACATGTTGATCAGATACCGATTGAGGAACTTACAGTTTCAATATTCAGGGAGTCCTATCCGAGAAAATTGTTTTTGACATTGGCGCAGCAAGGGCATAAAATAGAAGAAAAATACGCAGGAATCTATTATATTTGTAATCTTCCGTTCCCTGTTCAGATAGTTGTAATGAAGCAATTGAGGCGGGAAGGACATAAAAGTCTTAAAGTATTGTCTGCGAAAGCTAAAAAAGAAGATGTTAAGGGATTTTTAAAGGAGACGGAAGAACTATGCAGTCCAAGAGAAAAGCAAAATGTTGATGCAGTGTTACAGGCAAGTGTACGTGCTAATTATGAACTGTATGAAGAGATCAGGAGGGAGTCAACGATGTGCGAAGCATTAAGAGAATTGATGAAAGATGAAATCGAGAAAGATGTAAATGCAGCCAAGAAGATTGCAATAAAGGAAGGCAGAGAACAAGGTATAGCGGAAGGAAGAGCAGAAGGAAGAGCAGAAGGAAGAGCAGAAGGTGAGGCTAATATTATTCGAATTATGAACAAGAATGGACTTTCACCAGAATTGATCGCTACTTCGACGGGAAAAAGCATTGAGGACGTGAACTTGATCCTCGAAGGAAGAGAATTGGAGTTAGTATAATACAATATGAGACAAGCCGTGGAAACACGGCTTGTTTTATGAATGAAAACGAAACGTCATAAGCGCAAAGACGTGAGAAAAAAGAGAACAGGGAGAGAATCATGGCTTTAATTTTTTTTGATATAGATGGAACTTTATGGGATGAAAACATGCAGATCCCGGATGGAACAATTGAGACCTTAAAGCAGGTACAGCAGAATGGTCACAAGATTTTCCTGTGCAGCGGGCGAGCGAGAGGAAACATTCGTGACAAAACATTGTTGGATGTCGGATTTGATGGAATCCTTGCGGCTTGCGGCAATCATGTCGAGCTGGATGGGAAAATTGTGTATGAGAATATTTTGTCACCGGAGCTGACGGAGAAGGTGATCCGAATACTGAAGGAATGTCATATGCCGGTGGTGCTCGAGGGACCGGATTATCATTGGATCGATGAGCATGGGTTCGAGGATGATCCGTATGTGATCTATTTATTCGAAGAGATGGGACGAAGTGCCAGAATTTTAAGGGAATATACACCGGACATCCGGATCAACAAGTTTTCTGCGGATGTGCTTCCGGATACCGATTATGACCGGATTAAGGTAGAACTTGGGAATGACTTTGATTTTCTTGAACATGAGGGAAATGTTGTCGAGTGTGTGCCGAAGGGAACGTCCAAGGCGACCGGAATCGAGTGGCTTTGTAAGTATCTTGGAGTGTCGCGTGAAGAGACATATGCAATCGGTGACAGTGTGAATGATCTGGACATGCTTGCATATGTGGGTCATGGTATCGCGATGGGAAATGCGACGCAGCCACCGAAGGAGGCAGCAGAGTTTGTTACCACTGATATCCATGAGGATGGAATCCGCAACGCGATGCTGCATTACCATTTGATATAGTTTTACACCCACAGCCGGGAACTGTCCGCCTGTGAGCGGAGCAAAACTTATCAAAGGAGACAAAGGAAGAATTTACAAAATGCAGGGGAAATACAACGAGAGGAAGTTGGAAAAGTGAAAAGAACAAAGATCTTATGTTCAGTACTTGCTGCAACCATGTTGTTGCAAGTGCAGCCGGTTTATGCAGCACAGAAACCGCTGCAGGAAGAAATTCATTTGCAAAAAGAAAATCTGCAGGAAGCTGCGGATCAAAACGGCACGGATCAAAATGGCACAAATCAAAATGGAGCAAATCAAAATGGCGCGGATCAGAATGGCACAAATCAGGACGGCACAAATCAGGATGGCACGAATCAGAATGGCACAGATCAGGATGGCATGAATCAGGATGGTGCGGATCAGCCCGTCCCGATTCCGTCAAAGATTACCGGACTTCGTACAACGTCACAAACTCAGACAAAAGTTAAAATCGAGTGGAATGCATGTGAGAACGCCGCCGCCTATACGATCTACCGTAAGCAGGGGAGCGGAGCATACCATGAGCTTGCGACGGCAGAGAAGCCTTCCTATACCGATAAGAAAATCAAGGAAGGAAAGAACTATCATTACAAAATCGTTGCATACAATACCCTCAATCAGGAGGGAGAGGCAGCAACGATCGCCTTTTCCAATGCGGCAATCGTAAAGATCGCATCGCAAAAGTATACCTATGCGCAGATGAAGCAGCAGATGAAAATGTTGAAAAACAAATACAGCGATTATTGTGAAATGACGGAGATCGGTTCATCGGTGAAGGGGCACAGCCTCTACGATTTTACCATCGGCAGCCCGGATGCGGATTCTTCGGTTCTGGTTGTGGGAACGATGCATGCCCGCGAGTATATCTGTGCGACAGTGCTGATGCAGGAAATTGAGTATTACCTGAGTAATTACAATTGTATGATCGGCGGCATGAAGCCGGCGGATGTCTTGGAAAACACACAGATTCACTATGTAGTGATGGCCAATCCGGATGGTGTCGAAATCTCGCAGAAATCTTATGCAAGATGGAAATCCAATGCGCGGGGCGTCGATCTGAACCGCAACTTCCCGACTAAGAAATTTGTGTCCGGCGGCACAAAGGGGGCAGAAGGCTATTCGGGGAAAAAGGCGTTGAGTGAGCCGGAATCGCAGGCTGTCGCTGCGCTCACGGTGAAGTTAAAAACGAAACAGAAGCTGCAGGGCGTGATCAATTATCATGCGATGGGGCGGATTATATACGGAAGCTGTTCATCAAAGAAAATCGCGAAAGATACAAAAACCATGTATCAGATCGCAAAAAGGGAAACGAATTATATAGCGGCACCGGAGTCCTCAAAGACGAAATCTCCGGGAGGACAGTACCGGGAATATGTGATGTATCTGCTTGGGATTCCGTCGATTACGATCGAAGTCGGAAAGACCTGGGCGCCTTGTTCTTACTATGAATATAAGACAGAATTTTTAAAAAACAAGAATGTTGTTTTAAAGATCACGAAAGCGATTTCTTAAATTGATTAAAAAACGCTCCGCGGGGATGCATAGCCCGCGAAAATGAAGTTTATGCCTGAGCGTACCGCTCGCGCGCGAAAGCGTGCGGCAAGCGCACACTTTATTTGAGACAAGTTGAAATAAATTGCACAAAAAAGTACAAATTGAGGTTTACACTATTGCATTATGTTGTTGAAAAAATTATAATAGTTGTTATGCAATAGAGAAACCTGCGTGTGTATAGGCAGGTCATCAGGTCTTGTATGGTGACCTGATATACATGTTAGGGGGAAACATGGATAACTTAGTGGGGGGAAGCCGAAAGAAGCGATTGGGCGATCTGCTTGTGGATGCCGGGGTCATTACACAGGATCAACTGATGCAGGCTTTACAGATACAGAAAACCGAAAAAAAAGGATATCGTCTCGGTGTCGTGTTGATTGATTTGGGAATGACCGATGAGAAACAGATCATGGATGCACTGAAAATGCAGCTGAAGATCGAGAGCATTGATTTATCGACGATCCGAATCCCGGAAGAGATCATCAGACTGGTCGAAGAGTCCGTTCTTCGAAAGTATATGCTGATCCCTTTTCAGTTTAATGAGAAGAATCCGAATCTCCTTAAAGTGGCGATGAGCGACCCGCTGGATATCCGCGCGATGGACGATATTTCGATCATCACGGGCTGCCAGGTGGAACGGTATGTGGCCGCGACAAGTGATATTGCTGCGGCGATCGACCGGTATTACGGCAACGCGGAAGCGCTCCGAGTAGCGGAGCAGTACACAAGAGAACGGGAGGAGCAGGCCAAGGCAAAGGCGGCAGTCGAACCGGGGAGCGGTGAAGAAAGCAGCGTGCAGCAGGCACCGATCGTTAAGCTTCTCGCGCAGATCATCGAACAGGCAGTCCATAAACGAGCCAGCGATATCCATATTGAACCGATGGAAAATCAAGTCAGGATCCGCTTCCGAGTCGATGGTGTGCTTCACGAAGCGATGCGGCACGATATCGGTCTGCATGCGGCTTTGATCGCACGAATCAAGATTGTCAGCGGACTTGACATATCCGAGAAGCGCCGCCCACAGGATGGACGGGCAACAAGCATTGTCGATCGTCAGGAGTACGATATCCGAGTATCCATTCTCCCGACGGTTTACGGTGAGAAAGTCGTTATGCGACTTGCGCAGAAGAAAGCGCTTACCATGGATAAAAGGGATTTAGGCTTCCCGGATGACGAATTGGAAAAATTCAATCGTATCCTAAGCCATCCGAACGGTCTGATTCTGGTAACGGGACCGACCGGAAGCGGTAAGTCCACCACGCTTTATACAGCACTCAGTGAGCTGAACGTGGAAGGTGTCAATATTATCACGGTTGAGGATCCGGTTGAGGCCAATCTAAACGGTGTCAATCAGGTGCAGGTAAACGAGAAGGCGGGGCTGACCTTCGGCAGCGCGCTTCGTTCGATTCTGCGTCAGGATCCGGATATCATTATGATCGGAGAGATCCGAGATCAGGAGACGGCGGAGATCGCGGTCAAGGCATCGATCACCGGCCATCTGGTTGTCAGTACCTTACATACCAACAGTTCTGCCAACACGATCACGCGTCTGGCGGATATGGGAGTGGAAAATTATCTGATCGCAGACTCTGTGGTCGGTGTGATCGCGCAGCGTCTGGTGCGGCGCGTCTGTCCGGCGTGCGGCGTGGTAAGGGACGCAACCGAAGAAGAGAAAAAAACGCTTGGCTTTGCAGGCAGCCCGAAACGCATCCAGGTGCGCACCCCGGGGCACAAAGAGTGCGTCCGCTGCGGCGGAACCGGCTATTTCGGACGAATCGGTGTCTATGAGATTATGCCGATTACCTCCGACTTAAGACAGGCAATCAACAGGGGTGAGAATGCGGACGTGTTGGAGGAGATTGCACGAAAACATGGAATGAAAACGCTTCGTATGAGTGCAGTGGAGTATGCACTCAGGGGAATTACCACAGTCGAGGAAGTGCGGCGGGTAGCTTACGAAGAGGATGATGAATAAAGGGGTTTTTAAAAATGGAATTATCAATGCACACACTTCTTTCTATCGCAAAAGAGAATCATGCATCCGATGTACATATCACAGTAGGAGTCAGACCCAAATGCCGAATCAGCGGCACGCTCTATGAGATGGATGGATTCGAGCGGCTGACACCGGCGATGACGCAGCAACTTGTGGAGTCGATGTTTGGCCCAAAGCAGAAACAGACCATGGAAGAGGTCGGAGAAGTCGATTTCGCATATTCCGATCCGAGTATCGGCCGTTTCCGTGTGAATGCCTTTCATCAGAGAGGTTCCTATGCGGCAGTACTGCGTATTGTGGCAAGCGACATCCCGGCGCCGGATCAGCTTGGGGTACCGGAGTCTGTCTTAGGGCTTACCAAGAAAAAGCGAGGACTGGTTCTGGTAACGGGACCGACCGGAAGCGGTAAGTCAACGACACTGGCATCCCTCATCGATATCATCAACAAGGAACGAAACGAACATATCATTACACTAGAAGACCCAATCGAGTATTTGCATAAACATATTCGGTCGATCGTAAACCAGAGGGAAATCGGACTGGATACGGATTCATACGGCAACGCGCTTCGTGCGGCTCTCCGTGAGGATCCGGATATCATTCTGGTGGGCGAGATGCGAGACTTTGACACGATCTCCACGGCGATTACCGCGGCAGAGACCGGTCATCTGGTATTTTCGACCCTGCATACGATCGGCGCGGCACCGACGATCGAGCGTATCGTCGATGTGTTCCCGCCGCATCAGCAGAACCAGATCCGTTCGCAGCTTGCATCGGTTCTGGAGGCGGTCATCTCGCAGCAGCTGCTGCCGACCATCGATGGTAAAGGCAGAGTGGCGGCGTTCGAGGTCATGCTCGGGACACCGGCGATCAAGAATCTGATCCGCGAGGACAAAGCGCACCAGATCCCATCGATCATGCAGACGAGCAAAAAGCTTGGTATGCAGACGATGGACGAGTCACTTTTCAATCTGTACTTAAAGCACAGGATCGATGGCGCCAATGCTGTCGAGTATGCACAGGATACCGCTGCAATGCAGCAGAAACTGTATTAGGAGGCGGATATGGCAAGTTACAAGTATGAGATCGTAGGACCGGACGGTAAACCAAAATCCGGCACGATCGAAGCGCAGAATATCGAGATGGCGACCGCGGAACTGAAGGCGGGCGGCAGTACGATCGTATCCATCGCGCGGGCGAATGCGTTCAACAAAGATCTGGAAATCCATATCGGAAAAGCGGTCAGCGTCCGCGAACTTTCCGTCTTCTGCCGGCAGTTTGAGAGTGTGCTAAACGCCGGCGTAACCGTGATCGAAGCCTTAAACATGCTTTCGGAGCAGACGGAAAACAAGCGGTTCGCCGCAGCGATCGCGGATGTGCGCGACTCCGTGCAGAAAGGTGATTCGCTTGCGGTGGCGATGTCCCAGCATCCGAAGATCTTTCCGGAGCTGATGGTACATATGGTTGCAGCGGGAGAGGCATCCGGCAGCATCGATAAAGCCTTCGACCGGATCGGCGGACAGTTTGAAAAGGAAGCCCATCTGAAGGGACTGATCGTGAAATCGGCGATTTATCCGGTCATCCTGATCGTTGTCATCATTGCGATCGTTGCCATCATGATGGTCAAGATCGTGCCGACCTTTACGGCGCAGTTTGACGAAGTCGGCGGAACGCTTCCGGGCATCACGCGTGCGGTCATGAGTATCAGTGATTTCTTTGTACATAAATGGTTTATGATGGTTGCTATCGTGGTGGGCATCGTGCTCTTTGTTAAGTCGTTTAAGAAGACGGAGCACGGAGCGATCCTCTGGGGCAGGCTGATGCTAAAACTTCCGATGATAGGAAGCCTCAATATCAAGACGGCAAGCGCCAGCATGACGCGTACCTTATCCACGCTGATGGGCTCCGGTATCCAGCTAGTCGATGCGATGGGGCTTGTCACCGGCATGATGAAAAATCAGGTGGTCAAGGCGGCACTCAAGGAAGCACAGGAAGAGGTCAGCCGTGGTATTCCGCTTTCCAAGCCACTGGAACAATCCGGCGTCTTTCCTCCGATGGTCTATCACATGATCGAGATCGGTGAGGAAACCGGTAATATGGAGGATATGCTCGACAAGATCGCGGCGTATTACGACGAGGAGGTCGAGATGGCGACGCAGTCGCTGCTTGCAGCGATGGAACCACTCATCATAATCGTGATGGCGGTGATCGTTGTGCCGATCGTGCTGGCGATCATGATGCCGATGTATAGTTTGTACGACAATATCGGCGCGTAGGTGGAGGGCGGAGATGGTGTTCGTATGATATGATATGATATGATACACGAATTGCTCCGTTGTTGCACAACTTCCGCAATTCTACGCATATTCGGAATCCGTTGATTTTTCAAGAAAATCACTACTTCCTCATATGCGTTGCGAGGCAATAAAGCATAAATCTTTACCTGCAAGCAGGATCGATTTATGACTTTTTGCCTCTTGTATCGTTAGGTTATGACATGCTGCCATGGGCATGTGGTAATAAATAGAAAAGTATTTATAAGTAAAGGAGATCTAAGGTATGAAGAAGATTATGGAAATGCTTCAGAACATGAAGGCAAAAAATGAAAAGAAGGATAACAAAGGTTTCTCACTCGTAGAGTTGATCATCGTTATCGCAATTATGGCAATTTTAGTAGGTGTTGTTGGTACACAGGTGTTACCTTATATTAATAAGTCTAAGGAAGCAAAGGATTTCCAGATTATTAGTAGTTACGGAACAGCAGCTATGACAGCATATTCATCAAATGCAGACAAGATTAAGCTTGGAGCTACTGAAACCAAAGTAGAACTCGATGTTTATCCTGCAACAACTTATGGTGCTGATACCAATCAGGGAATTCTTTCAAGCGCAATTCAAGATTTAACATACGATGCTATTCCAAAAACTAAGTTTAAATCTACAGAAGGACAGAAAATTAAGCAGATTCATGTAACATATGATTTTAGTAAAAAAGTTATTACAACGCAAGCAATGGATGGAACTAACAAAATTCTTGATCCAGTTGAATCTGACATGTAAATAATATAATAAGGAGCAAATTTTCATGCTAACCCAACTTACCATTTTCATCTACACAATTGTATTCCTCTACGGAATCGTGATCGGCAGCTTCTTAAATGTCTGCATTTTCCGCATTCCGAAGAAGGAGAATATCGTGCGTTCCTCGCACTGCATGAGCTGTGGACGGAAGCTGGGCTGGCGTGATATGGTTCCTGTATTTTCCTACATAATTCTTCGGGGCAGATGCCGGCAATGTGGTGCTAAGATTTCCATACAGTACCCATTAATCGAGGCTCTGAATGGTGTGCTGTATGTGATCGTTTTCATGGCGAACGGTTTCACGTTCAGCAGTGTGCTGTATTGTCTCATGACATCTGCTCTGATCGTTATTACGGTCATTGATGAAAGAACGTTTCGGATACCGGTGACGTTTAATCTGTTTATCGGACTTCTCGGTATCATTATGACGGTTTATGATTACCGACACATCGTATCGCACCTGATCGGTGCTTTCTGCGTCAGTCTGTTTTTGTATGGTCTGTATTATTTCTCCTCCGGCAAGGCGATCGGCGGCGGAGATATCAAGCTGATGGCATACGCAGGCTTGCTGCTTGGGGCTAAGAACATCCTGCTTGCATTCGTACTCGCGTGCATACTCGGATCCGTGATCCACAGCATCCGTATGAAAGTCAGCAAAAAGAATAACCTGCTCGCGATGGGACCGTACCTGTCCGCAGGAATCTTTATCGCCGCACTCTGGGGCAATCGGTTCTGGACATGGTATCTTGGCATGATGGGAATTTACTAAAAGAAGTGAAACGTGCACTTCTTTTGTCTGGGCATAGAACGAAAAATATATATAAGACAATTGCGTTTGGAAAAGAAAGTGTGAGAGCTGGTGATTGTTTTATATATGTTTTTCCATATACATTTGGAACGAAAATGAGGGGGAAGAAAAAGTGGCAAAAAAAGTGATCAGTATTGAGACCGGAATCCAATGGACCAAGGTCGCTTTGGTCGATTACCGCAAGAAAAATCCACCGGTACATGAGGCATTTGCCTTCCGTACGCCGGAGCATGCGGTGGAAGACGGATACATAAGAGATAAAGACAGTCTGGCGCGAGCGTTAAAAGAAGAACTTGTGCGCCGGCAGATTGTGGAAAAAGACGTTGTATTTACGTTGTCCTCTTCGAAGGTCGTTACCCGCGAAGTGATGATTCCGTATGTCAAAGACAACAAGATCAAGGGGATCATCGATGCGCAGAGCCGCGATTATTTCCCGATGGACATCAGTGGCTACACGATCAGTTACAGCAAGATGGATGTCGTTGAGGATGACGGGAAAAAACAATTAAAGCTTCTTCTGGTCGCAATCCCGGATAATCTGCTGGGCAACTATGTGTCCTTTGCCCAACTGGCAGGGCTGAAGGTGGAAACCTTTGATTACATCGGCAACGGCTGCATTCAGCTGATGTGTGACAGCTTCGTAGATAACGCGATGATCATCCAGCTGGAGGAGCAGGCGACCGTTATCAGCATTTTAGAGAACAAGAAACTTGCGTTCCAGCGTGTGACACCATACGGATACGGTGCAACCATTTCCACAGTGGTGGATCATCCGATCCTTGGAATCGATGACGAGGAGAGGGCATTTGATTTCCTGTTGGAACACAATGTCATCTTTAATAAGCCGTCGATGCCGGACAACGGAGATCCTGCGCAGCAGGCAATCGATCAGGCACAGGCGGACGAGGCGTATGAGGATCTGGCGGAGTCGCTCCGGTATCATCTGCGCATAGCCAATACGGCATTGGACTATTATCAGAACCAGGTAAAACAAGAGTTCGTCGGAAACGTCTATCTGGTCGGCGACGGATCGCGTTTTGCGGGAATCCATAAGCTTTTTGCGCAGGAGTTACCGCTTCCGCTGCAGAAGATTGATTTTGCAAAGATCATCGATCTGAGAAATCAGAATGGAGTAAATGACAAAAAGAAAGCCGGAAAGAAAGAGCATCAGGATTATACCGACCCGGTATTGGAGGAGAGCAGCAACACCAGACAGCCGCGTGCAGCCACGCCGGTCGGATTCCTTTCGGTCATCGGTGCTGCTGTGCATCCGCTCGATGCGAAACCGAAGGAGATGCAGGCGGCAGATTCCAAGAAAAATGATCTGCACACGGCATATGTACTGCTGGCGGGATCATTACTGCTTAGTCTGCTTTTGATCCTTGGATCGAGCGTGCGTCAGCTGATCGCGCACTCCGAGCATCGTCATCTGACGGATCAGTTGGAGTCGCTTGCCTATGTGCAGCAGACCTATGACGAGAGCAGCCGTGTGCAGCAGGAGGAGCAGGTTTATGTCACAATCGATGACGCAACCAGGACAAAGAATGAATATCTTCTTCCTTTGATCGAGCAGCTGGAAGCAGAACTTCCGAGTGCAATAAAAGTAACCAGTATGCAGACGGATGACAATCTGATCACGCTGAATATGACGGCGGATCGAAAGATTACGGTTGGTCAGATGCTGCTCAATTTCCAAAATGTGACATTACTTACGGATCCTTCGATCCCATCCATGTCGGAACAGACGGATGAGGAGAGCGGAAGCAGCGAGTGGACTTATACAGTGAATGCATATTATGCAGATGTGCAGGAATCGGAGGAGCAGGCAGATGAATAAGATAAAAATTTCAGATTCGGATAAGCGGCTTTTGATCATATTCTTTGCAATCGTGATTCTGGCGTGCTCTTACTTTTTCATCTTCAATAAAGGAATGACGAAGGCGAGCGAACTTGAGGCACAGAACGAGCAGGATAGTGCCAAGGTGCAGCAGATGCAGCAGATGGAGGCTTCCCTGCCGCAGGTAAAGGAAAATATTGAGAATATGAAGCAGACGCAGGCGGACATTATTGCGAAGTATCCGTCCGATATGACGACGGAGAAGACCATCGAATCGCTGCAGGATTATGAAGACCACAGCAGTGATTTCCATATCACGGATATCACGTTTGCGATGCGTATGCCGCTTGTGGGAGCAGTCGATACGACAGCCGCAGGCAGCAGCACCGATGAGACGGACAGCAGTGCTGACACCGCGGACGGAGTAGCCGACAGTGCGGCCGGTGATACGTCTGCGACAGCGGATACCCAGAGTGCCGGGGAGAAAACAGACGATGCAGCAGCGGACGCGTCCGCAGATACCGCGGGAAATGTCGCCGGATATTATGCATCGATCGGAATCCGCTACGAAGCAAGCTACAACGGATTAAAAGAAATGATCGCATATGTTAATGCGTTTCAGGACCGCACAACGATTACGCAGTTTACGGCTGCATTTGACGATGCTACCGGAAAACTGACCGGTGAGATGACACTGAACATGTACTATATTACGAATACCGGTAAAGAGTATGTTCCTCCGGTATTTGACTTCATGCCAAAGGGTGTATCGAATATCTTCGGTAAAACGATAGAACGTTCACAGGAAGCTTTGGGGGATCCGTACTAGACGGAGCATAAAAAGACCGGAAAGGAGGCTTTCGGATGAAAAAACAACAAAATCAAAGGGCTTTATCCAATGCCGGTTTTTCATTGCTGGAAGTCATTCTTTCGATGGCAATCCTTGCAATCCTCTCGATCCCGCTTCTGTCGTATTTTACGCAGTCCATGAAATATAATGCGAAGATGGCGGATAAGCAGCACGCATCGAATCTGGCGCAGGAAGTGATGGAAAATCTGAAAAACCAGCCGCATCTGGTGCAGAATGTGACCGCTGCGGGACTTTCGGTACCGTATCTTACGAATCAGGGATATGTTTCGACGGGATACACACCTACGGATCCAACCAGCACGGTGATCGGTGGAACAGAAAGCTTTTATGGTCAGGCGGACCTGATCGGCGAGAAGTATGATGTCACGGTAGAGGTCAGTACAAACACAAATGAAAATGTCAGCCAGATGCCGCAGATCGATGGAATCGATGACACGAAGGACGTTGTGGCATTGGAAAATGATCAGATGCAGGATGCATTAACGTATTTTGCAGCAGAAAATGCGCAGGCGGCTGCGCTGTCCGCAGAGGAGGAAGAACCGCTACAGGTGATGAGCACAGAGGAGATTAAGGCGCGGCTGAAGCGCACGATTTCGATCACGGTACAGAGTGCGTATGTCCGTGTGGCATGCTTTTATCAGTGTGAGGGTGTACCGGGCGTGGATGAGACGGAGCAGTATGACTGCAGTGATATGGCGGAGGAAGATATCCGGAATGTCGAGCATATCTATCTGATGTATAAGGTACAGCAGAATAAGTATAATAAGGATTATGTACAGCTTCAGTGTGAAGCCGGGGTGACGGTTCCAAAGCTGGTGATCGTCTGCCAGAACATTGGGGAAGTCAATACAAATTACGCTTTGACGATTTCGCCGAAAAATGGTTGTTCGATGCCGGAGATCGCCTCGAATCTGGGACAGAAATCCTATGAAAATCCGGCAGTGAAAAATGCCGGAAAAATCTTGCAGGATTCCTATCAGTTGAATAATGTGAAGGCTTTGGTGGAAAAGGAACAGGGGATCCGAAAAGTAAATATTGAAGTCAGTGTATACAAAAAAGACAAGGGCGATGGAACGGATAAGGACGATTACCGCTACATTACCGTTGATTCAGCGAAAGGGGAGTAGCGATGAAAAAGAATTCTTTTCATAAAGATGATCGCGGGGCTTCCCTGCTTGCCGTTTTAATACTCATGGTGGTTGTCAGCGCGATCGCAGTGGTGATCACAAAGATCACGATCGTGAATATCCAGATGAAGGAAGTCGAGCGCGGTACGAAGAAGAATTTCTACAGTGCCGATGCAATCATGGATGATCTGCGCACCGGTGCAAGGGAGCAGGCAGAGACGGCATTGGAAAATGCGTATGTGGATGTGCTGCAGCATTATGTGGACTATACGAGTGGCGGCAAGAATGCGCAGGATGTATTTAAACAGAAATATATGAACGGTCTGGAAAATTATTTTGCCGATCCGATGAAGACACCGGTCGACACAACCAATCATGAGGGAAACGTGGTGTACCGTGTTGCGGGATACGATACCGGCAAGGTAAAGGGGTGTATTCTGGATGGAACGCAGCAGGATTGTTTTGTTGCACCTGCAGATCCGAAATATGAAATTGATTATGGAGCCGGCACTTTTACCTTAAAAGGTGTCCGGGTGGTCTATAAGGATGCACAGGATTACGAGACTACGATCACGACTGATCTGGTATTTTCCACACCGGATATGAATTTTTCCGGTCAGAGTCAGGTAAAGGAATTTATGAAATACGCTTTGATCGCGGATCAGCAGATCAATATCAATGCAGGCAATGTCACTGTTAACGGAAGTGCTTATGCGGGCAAGGACGGTATTCTGGCGAATAATAACGGAAGCGGTGTGATCGCCGGAAAAACGATTATTACACGTGGGGATATTGCGACAAAGGAAGGCTGTGCACTGTCGATCGGAAACGGAAATTCGTCCATCTGGGCGGAAAATATCCAGACGACCGGAAATAGTTCTTCCACGATTAACATTGACGGAACGGCTTATGTGGCAGATGATCTTGCGTTAAACGGAAGAGAGAGCAGGGTTACGTTAAAGGGACGTTATTATGGCTATAATTTCCAGAAGAATTACGGAACAGGTGATACGGTATCAACAGATGCGGATTACAGCAGTGCTATCATGATCAATGGCAAGAACAGTAATCTTGACATGAAGGGGCTCAAGTATCTGATGCTTGCGGGTCGCACATTCATTTCCCGCAAGACGGACACCAAGAACTCAGATATCCTGATGGGCGAATCGCTGGCAGCCAGAACGAACCAGCTGGCATATTATGTTCCGGCGGAGTATGTGGATACGGCGACAGGAAAGTTTTTGTATCGGGAAGCCGGAGGCACAGGAATACAAGCTTATGATGGAATGCAGGAGTACGCCACAAGAATCAATATCGCGAAGGATGACCTGGAAGCAATGCTGAATTCTGAGAGACCGCTTGTGCCGTATTACTATAGCGGTGGGGTAAATTACTATCTGAACTTTAAATCCCAGCAGGATGCAAATAAATTTTTCTCAACCTATTTTGATCAGAATTCCGGTAAGATTGCTGGTATGGCAGGCGTGTATCTGGATAAAGATGCATTGATTATCAATAATAATCTGATCATGACGCTGAACGGAGATATTATGTACCGGACGGCTTCGGATGCAGCATTTCAGGAGAAAGCGGTAACAATCCAGCCGGACAATTGGATCGATGGCACCGGATTGTTCTGGAATTTCTGTTCCAAGATGGCGGTACGCTACAAATCTCTGGAACTTGGTCTCAAGGATAATGGACAGGGTGTGACAGTAGACAATGTCCGTATCATGGGAACCGATGAGAACGGACATGAGATTGTAGATAAGGGAGTAGATCCTTTGTTTGATAAACTGATCGACCGGGCTGCGATGGTGCAGGAAATTGAAGCGCATAATACGTCATCTAATCCTGCAATCCGTGTTTACAATCCGGTTGCGGATGTCTATCTGATTGAAAATGATGCAAAAGAGTATCGGTTGAGTAATGCGATCGCGCAGGGAATTGTTGTCGCAACAGGAGATGTTGTGGTAGAGGGAAATTTTGATGGACTGATCATCTCCGGAGGCAGGGTTTCGTTCAACGATAACGCAAGCTTAAAAAGCAATAAGCTTCTTGTTACGGACCTGTTTACAGAGGATCAGAAGCGTACAACGCCTTTGTTCTCACAGTTCTTCCGGGATTGCCCGACATCGGCTGCCGCAAATATTTCGACAGGCTTTGATTTTGATTCGTATATCAGCTACGACGGCTGGAAGAAGTATTAAGGGGTGTGCCAATGAGAGAGCGAAAGTTACGAAATCAAAACGGAATTACACTGGTAGAGATTATCATTGTGATCGCGATCGTCGGAATACTGGCGAGTACTGCGGTCATGATGATTGGACATCTGCATTATGCCGACACACAGAAAGTCGTAAAGACACTGGATTCTTCACTCAATGAACTGCAGGTGAAGACGATGAGCAAGACCGGAGATTATTATATGTATGTCTATCATCTAAGTGACGGATATTATGTGCAGATATTATCGGAGAATCTGTCGGCTTTTGATGCCTCCAGATTGACAACGGATGGTAAGAAGCTGTCCAACAATACGATCTCCATCTGCCAGGATGGAGTGGAACTTCCGGAAGATGGTTATATGAAGATTGCCTATACGAAGCAGGCAACATTTGATACGACCAATACGAATGTGCAGACGATACGGATTGACGGTGTACCAGAGTACAGCATTCAGCTGGTGTATGACACCGGAAAACATTTTGTGATCTCGGGATCATAAATGGATTTTGCTGAGAAAAGTGAAAGCAAATCTCTGTGCATTGATGTGCAGAAATATGGAGTTTATCGAAACGGAAAGGAGCGGCCAGGTGCGAAAAGATCAAAATGGAATAACCTTTATCGAATTGATTATAGCGATTGCGATCTCTGCGATCATTATGGTCGCTGCAACGATGTTCTTAGGCTCTGCCCATAAAAATTATAACAATGCATCCGCGCAGATCGATCTGCAATCGGAGTCGCAGATTCTGATGGAACAGATTGGTATGTGGGTGATGGAAGGAAACCGTGTGGTACAGCTGGAGCCTGCCACCGCAGGCGTGCAGGGGATTGCAATCTACAAGATTCCGCGCAAGACATCGGTGGAGAATCCAAATGGAGCCGAAGCGGCGGAGCCTGCCAGCAAGCGGGTAATCTGGATTTCGGCAAGTGGTAAGAAGCTTTATACCAAGACGGAAGCAGTCGCGGATCCGGACAGCGATACGACGGTGATCGCGTCAGATGTTGACGAGGTGCAGCAGAATCTGATCGGAGAGTATGTGACGGCTTTTACCGGAACGGTTGATGAAGACAACCCGACCGCGGTTACGGTTTCTTTTCAGATGGAGCAGCTGAAACAAAATTACACGATACAGAATGTGTTCAAACTTAGAAATATACTTCGGTAAGTGCATACCATATATATGCTTTAGCGGGAATTAGGATAGATCCCGGATGAGAAAGGGGCGTTCGCTATGAAAAATAGTGGAGAACAACGACAAATGCATAGTCCTGTCGGAAAGACCAGGAAAAGAATTGCATCCGCAACCTGCGTGCTGGGGATGGTAATTGTATGTCTTGGAATCGTCGGATACCAGAATCAGCTGAAGGCAGACCCGCCACTCCCTGTTGTGATAAGAGGCGTCATTGATCATATTGAGCAGATTCCGGAGACGAAAAGAAATATTTATGATAAGGGAGCAACTGCAGATAAATTGGGAACGAAGCAAAATCCGTTTTTTATCTTAGAAATTGTTCCTTATGAGGAATATGCAACTTTTGGATATCATATTAGTGGATGCGAGCCGGTAGATCCAAAAATAAATTATGGTCACGCCGATGCCATGGAATTGACTAACACGATAAAGACAGCGAAAGCCATCCGAGAACAGGGTGCCCATTTTTTTGCAGATGAACCGGAATCAAAGCCGGATGCATACGATTCAGATAAGGTGCCAGTGGTAGATAGCAACTCAATGAACAAGAGTTATGAGGGCTATTATGAAATGGTGGAAGATGGACAGGGCACATTTATACAGGACGCTTCCGGTAAAATCTCAAAAGGTACGGATGCGGACAAAGACAAAAGAAATATTATCTGGCATACGGTTTGTACAACCGAAAAGCAGAATAATAAGTATACGGATGAAACGTTTAAGGATGCCAGTGAATATTATGATAAATTGAAAAAAGTGGGAGACCGTATTTATACAAAACGTGTAAGTACTTCTGAAGATCCTGCATATGTGACATATGGATATTACTATTACCAGAATAACGATAATTTTATTAAGTATTCGTTATTACAGAAGAAGGCTGGTGATCCGATTGATCAGAATGAGGTGGATGATTATTGTGTCATTATTAAGACCATTACTCCAAAAGAATTAAATGAGAATCCAGCATGGGCAGATTATGCGGATCTGTATTTTGTTTCCCGATCGGATTATCAGGGGGGAACGACTGCAAATGTCTGGAAAAAGCATAATCGTCTGAAACATACTTCTACAACTACATCCTATACAAATTCTTTTGTAAATACAACGACGGATAAAAACAGGGATATCAGCTGGCCGGTCGTAGAAAAAATTTTTAATAAAGTTACGTCTGACAAAAATTATGCCGGAATGATTATGGGATCGAGTTTATATACCATAGGTTCATACACTGGTTCTACAAAGCCAGAGACGGATATGCAGATATATGACTGGAACCTGAAGAAACTTTATAATGAAACGGATAATCATTATGTAACAGCAAAGTCGGGAACAAAGTCAAATGCGAATATGTATAAGTTAGCGCTTATGCTTCTTTCTATGGATACGGATTTATTCAAAGATCTGTATATGAATGAAGATAATCCGTTGATCAAGGACGGAGAATTTTTATTACGGGATGGAGAGGACAGAACCTATTGGTCACAGACAACGTTTCTCTTGATGGATAGTGATGCGGGCGTTGAAAATTTTCGTAATCCATATGCGTATTGGACATCGGATGAAAGTTGGAAAAAATATGGAATTGCTGTAGAATTATCGACATACAGAGTCTGGGTAAAAGGGCATTTTTATTCCTTTAATGATGATAACTCGATTACGTTTGATTATACGCAAGCTGCTTCTCAACCGAATTCTAAATTTAAGGGTTATCAGGATTATCTGGATGAATTTTATGATAAGAAAAATGCTGGTGGTACACCTTCAGACTCCGTACAATATATCCTTGCGAATCGGAATACGAGCGAAAACCGAATTACTGGAAAATTAAATATTCTGGATATCGAGCCTTGTTATGACAGCGTGAATGGCTATTCACTACAGGAAAGTTATATCCGCATGATGATTCCGAAGTTTCGTGGAACAATAAACATTACGCATATGACGACAGCTGAATTTATCGGAAAAAATGAGGATCTGAATAGCACCTATAATATGATTTTTATGGGACTGGATCAGGGAGCATATAATACAAAATATGCATGGATGGATAACGCGAATGGTATATATACATATTGGAATGATTCATCGATGGATGGCAAGATCTATTTCCATACCGGAGACGTAGCGACGGGAAGATGTGATCCGAATAATCAGAATTCGGTTAAATTCCTGTGGCTGGATCATCCATCGGCTACGCAGGATAAGGATAAGCCGGATTTGCGTTTCCCGGGAAATGATATTACCAAAATTAAGAAGACGGAATTGAGTAATTTCCTGGCTGCCGGATATCCGATTGTAGCTGTGCCATATTTGTATAACACAAATAAATTGCGCATAGATCAACACAGTAATATATGCAGTTTTATTACGGAGGAGAAGAATAATAAATCGACTTTATATAGAACGGATGATGCATCTTCAATAGAGAATGCAGTCAAGCGTACACAGACGGATATTGAATGGCAGAAATTACCGAATATTTATAACGGAAGTACTGCCACAGAGACGGACGCAACGATTGAGGATGCAAATTATCTGGAACAAAACAACAATGGAAGAAGCCTGCTTCCATTTGAATTTAAAGTGAAGGATGATTCGGATCAGCTATATAAATATTGCATTTATGTAGACCAGAATAAAGACGGAAAATTTGATGAGGATGAACTTCTTTACGAAGGAAAGCAGTTTAAAGCATCTGATGGGGTACAGAAGAAGACACTGCAGATTTCTCAATTGTTTGTCGGCTTTATTCAATGGAAGATTGAAGTGTATAGAAAGGATAACAACCAGATTCGTTTTACGCAGACCGGCTGTTCGGCTTCTAAGAATCGAACCGGAAATCAGATTGAGATCAGGGTTCTTCAGATCAAACCGAACAATTGTAATCTTGATCTAAAAACGAATAGTATGTTCAAAAAGTATTATGCGAATTTAAGTGATTACAAAATAACTGTCGAAACAATGTCAAGGGAATCGTATCAGAAGTATTTTACATCCAGCGAAAAGTTTGTATTCGATTATTCGAAGGACATCAGTACAGAGGATGGGGATGCGAAAAACCCGGCTTCGTTTTCGGACGGACAAAAAAATTTGTATGACAGCTATGATATGATTATTTTGGGATTTCATGATACTTATGGCGGTGAAGATATTTCCAATGAGTATGGTGCAGTTGATTTCCTGAAATATTTTGCAGCCAAAGGCAAGAGTGTCCTGTTCACACATGATATTACTTCGATGAATAATATCAGGGAGGGAAACAACAATCCGTTTGGTTACTCTGCGAATATGCTCCTTCGTGATCTGATGGGAATGAACCGTTATCAGGCAATTCACAAGGATTTAAGCGATGCAGAACGAACCAAACTGAAACAGTATCAGGCACAAAATACATATGATACAGTTACCGGATTGAATGGTCAGAGTCTGGATGAAAAGCAGGGATTTACCTATTATACGATAAAGCGCCTTGGAACCGGAAATAAGATGCCGTACAGTGCTTTGGTAAAAAATGGATTTAACACCCAAAATGACCTGACAATGAAGGCAACCAAGACGAATGATGGACAGATTACCCAGTATCCATATAAGATCGGGGAGTGGACAACAGACAGTGCGACCGGTAAAAATGTGTTTGACGATTCGAAGCTTTCCATTGCAGTCACACACGGTCAGTGGTATCAGCTCGATATGGAGGATCCGGAAGTCACAGTGTGGTATTGTCTTACGAATGATGACAGTGATGCGTATAAGGATATGATCAAAAATCGTGATTACGATAATCCTGGAGATTCGACGACGTACAGTGTATCACCGAACGATGCTGCCAACAACTATTATATCTACAGTAAAGGTAACATCTTCTATTCCGGAGTGGGTCATTCCGAAGTTAAGGGTGATATGGAAGCGAAGCTTTTTATCAACACGATTATTGGTGCTTATCGTACGCCATACGAGCCACCGGTGGTTGAGGTCCTGAATTCGGAAGCGGAGCTTACGGATCGTAAGAACATGATGTATACCATGAAGTATAATCAGGAGTATGATATGGATGGTTCACTGGAGGTCCTGTCGGATCAGCCAGTAAATACTACAAATGAAGGTGAAGGCAGTGATCAGGATCCGAATATGGTGAAGATCAGATTCAGCCCGATCGAGCTTAATGTGCTCAGTACGCATCTGAGTATGTCTTTGTACTATTACGATGAAGAAAGTCAGGAGAAGACCTATATCACGAAGATTTATCATGAACTTGATGATGGAACTGTGGAGGAATTGACTACAGATTCTGCCAGAAACTGGTTCTATGCGGATGAGCAGAATGTACAAGGAAAGTATACTTCGGATCACATTAAGTCGATGGACGAGTATTATTTCTATTATCCGAAAGCATATCTGACGGAAAACTGGACGGATAGCAGTGGGGTAAAGCATAGTAAACCGCGCCGCACAATCAAGTTTGAAGTAAAGAGTAATAAGGTAAAGGAATCCGGCTTTACTACCTTGAATATGCAGACACAGTCGTTGTTCCTATTGGATTAAGACAAATTGACCAAATGAAACACACCCGCTTCAGACAGATAATCTGAGGCGGGTGTTGCTATATTTAAAACTATCATATAAGGAATCCCAGGTCCGTAATAGAGAAGGGATTCTATGATTATAATTCACTTGAAAGGATAGCGTTTATTTCCGTAAGATCTTTTCCGGTGAGAGAAGCAATCTGATCCGGGGAACTGCCATTCTTGTGCATGGCACAGATGATTTCAGCGATGCCAAGTTCCTTGCCTTGGGTAATGCCTTGAGCCATACCTTGAGCGATACCGAGTTCTTTGCCTTGAGCGATGCCGAGTTCTTTGCCTTGAGCAATGCCGATTTCGCGTCCCTCAGCCATTGCAATCTCCTTGGCAGCGTTTACATCTTTCTCAATTTCGTCTTTCATCAGTTCTCTTAATGCTTCGCACATGGTTGATTCCCTCCTTATCGTTTCATATAGTTCATAATTCGCGCGTACACTTGCCTGCAGAACTGCGTCAATATTTTGTCTTTCGCGAGGACTGCAGATTGCTTCTGTTTCTTGTAAGAATGCTTTCACATCGTTCCGGTTGGCGTTGGTTGTGAGTATCTTTAGACTCTTGTGTTCTTTACTTCGAAGTTGCTTTATTACAACAACCTGTACTGGAAACGAGAATCCGTGAATATAGTAGATCCCTGGATATTTTTCTTCTATTGTATGCCCTTCCTCCATGATTGTCAAAAGCATTTTACGGGGATACGATTCATGAAAAAGAGAAATCGTAAGTTCGGTCGATGGAATATGATTTACGTTCTTTCCGTAGCCTTTAAGCAGGCAGGCATATCCTAGCGTTTTGTAAAAGTCATCGATCGACAGATTATCTGTCGGACTCTTATATTCAATTACGTTGTATCGTCGCATGATGTGTCCAATTTCATTTTTGAGTTTTTGTTCCTTCTTCACATTGTTAATGATCAATAGATCAATTCGAATTGGTTCTTTGCTGAGATTGTACTCTCGTTTCAATTCTAATTGTTCAATGTTGGCTTGCAGTTCCAATTCAGTAGCGGCATAGAAAGCAGGGTGCCACTGAATCTTTTCCGGTGTGTTTCCCAATACAGTTCCTCCTTTACTGAATGCAGATAGACTTCCCCATTGTCTGCGCATTCGGATATTCATTTGTGAGTTTGAATTTTAAAGCATGATCTTATGACATTTGCATTAACTTGTTTTCCGTGTCAGTTCTCCGCGGATTGTGATAAATATGTATTAGATTATTATGCTTTGTGCTAGTCTAACATGAATGTTTTATAATGGCAATAGATATTTTAAGAAAATCCCGAGCCAACATTATAAAAAATATATAAAGTTTGAATATCACTGTTGACATTGAAAATCAACAGTGATATTTTATTTACAGAACGAATTAGCACTCGAACAAGACGAGTGCTAGCAAATATAAAGGAGGCTATTTAACGATGAAATTAATGCCATTAACAGACAGAGTTGTATTAAAACAGTTAGAAGCAGAAGAGACTACCAAGTCCGGAATTATTCTTACCGGCACGGCACAGGAGAAGCCACAGGAAGCTGAGGTTATCGCAGTAGGACCTGGCGGAATGGTTGACGGTAAAGAAGTGGTTATGCAGGTGAAAGAAGGACAGAAGGTTATCTACTCCAAATATGCAGGAACAGAAGTAAAACTTGAAGGCGAAGAGTACATTATCGTAAGACAGAACGATATTCTTGCAGTCGTTGAGTAATATACAGTAACCGGTTTGAACGCGAATATCGGTGGCGTTCAGATCAAAAGTACAGTTTGATAATCAGAAAATGATTTTTAAAAAATAGGAAAGAGGTTCATTATCATGGCAAAGGAAATTAAATACGGATCAGAAGCCAGAGCAGCACTTGGTGCAGGCGTTGATAAATTAGCAAACACAGTTCGAGTAACCATCGGACCAAAGGGACGTAACGTTGTTCTTGACAAATCTTTCGGTGCTCCGCTCATCACAAACGATGGTGTGACAATCGCTAAGGAGATTGAGCTTGAGGATGCTTTCGAGAACATGGGCGCTCAGCTTGTTAAAGAAGTAGCAACAAAGACAAACGATGTAGCCGGAGACGGAACAACAACCGCTACCGTTTTAACACAGGCTATGGTTCAGGAAGGTATGAAGAACCTTGAAGCAGGTGCTAATCCAATCGTTTTAAGACGTGGTATGAAGAAAGCAACAGATACTGCTGTTGAGGCTTTAAAAGAGATGAGCCAGAAGGTTACAGGCAAGGAGCAGATCGCCAAGGTTGCTGCTATCTCTGCCGGTGACGAGGAAGTTGGTAATCTTGTAGCAGATGCTATGGAGAAGGTTACAAACGACGGCGTTATCACAATCGAAGAGTCCAAGACAATGGAGACAGAGCTTGACTTAGTAGAAGGTATGCAGTTCGACAGAGGTTACTTATCTGCTTATATGTGCACGGATATGGATAAGATGGAAGCGGTTCTTGATGATCCATACATCCTGATCACAGACAAGAAGATTTCTAACATTCAGGAGATTCTTCCATTACTGGAGCAGATCGTACAGTCAGGTGCAAGACTTCTTATCATCGCTGAGGATATCGAGGGAGAAGCTCTTACAACACTTATCGTTAATAAATTACGAGGTACATTCAATGTTGTTGCTGTCAAGGCTCCTGGATACGGCGACAGAAGAAAAGCAATGCTTGAGGATATCGCAATCCTTACAGGCGGTCAGGTAATCAGCTCTGATCTTGGCCTTGAGCTTAAGGATACTACACTTGATCAGCTCGGTCGTGCAAAATCTGTTAAGGTTCAGAAAGAGAACACAGTTATCGTTGACGGTGCAGGCGATAAGGCTGCCATTCAGGGACGTATCAGCCAGATCCGTGGACAGATCGACGAGACAACATCTGAGTTCGACAAAGAGAAGCTGCAGGAGAGACTTGCCAAGATGGCAGGAGGCGTAGCCGTTATCCGTGTTGGTGCTGCAACTGAGACAGAGATGAAGGAAGCAAAACTTCGTATGGAAGATGCTTTAAATGCAACACGTGCAGCGGTCGAAGAAGGAATTATCGCAGGTGGTGGATCTGCTTACATTCACGCTTCCAAGAAGGTTGCTGAGCTTGCGAATACTCTTGAGGGAGATGAGAAGACCGGCGCTAAGGTTATCCTGAAAGCACTTGAGGCTCCATTATTCTTCATCGCAGCGAATGCCGGATTAGAGGGCGCTGTCATCATCAATAAAGTTAAGGAGTCTGCTCCGGGAACCGGATTTAACGCAGCTACTGAAGAGTATGTTGATATGGTTGCTTCCGGAATTCTTGATCCTGTCAAGGTTACAAGAAGCGCTCTGCAGAACGCAACATCGGTTGCATCTACACTCCTTACAACAGAGTCTGCGGTTGCAAACATTAAGGAAGATGCTCCTGCAATGCCAGCCGGCGCAGGCGCAGGAATGGGTATGATGTAAATTCGGGTTTGCCTCGCTCAGATTTGAGTTCAAACAGACGATACCGGATTATATATAATCTACGAAAATTAGCAGTGGTTTGTTTATAATCGACGGACTTTGAACGATACAGACTTTCTCTCAGTTTTTTCTGCGAGTTAACTCC
>OGMT01000592.1_pt1 | contig 25145 bp, 24 predicted proteins | sample 1573271 | NCBI WGS metagenome assembly OGMT01 (sample SAMEA2582000, study PRJEB24529) | metagenome | biome: Human gut stool | place: China | collected 2011 | reverse complement strand
ACGATACATAGGAATTTAACGGCACATGCTTCTTGCGGTTCGAGTTTGTGATTGCATTCTGAATCTGTCTGCGGATACAGACACTGGCAAAGGTGGAAAAGCTGGCTGCCTTGTCCGGGCTGTAATCCCGGATTGCCTTAAAAAGCCCAATCATCCCCTCCTGCGCCAGATCCTCGGTTTCCGCGCCGATCAGATAGACTGTACGCACTTCCCGTTTGACCAGATATCCATACTTTTGCAACAGGAACTCTGTTGCCTCATCCTCACCAGCCCGTCCAAGCGCAAGTATTTGATTGTCGTCCATCTTTGTATAATCCAACGCTTCTTCTCCGTATTTTTACTGCATTCTCTGCCGCACAACCTCATAGGCAAGCACGCCGGCTGCCACGGATGCATTCAACGAATCTATATCGCCCTTCATCGGGATCGATACAACATAATCACATTTTTCTTTGACAAGGCGGCTCACACCGCTTCCTTCGTTTCCGATCACAAGACCGATCGGTCCGGTCAGGTTCGCCCGGTACATCACCTCACCGCCCATATCAGCGCAGGCAAACCATAGCCCTTTTTCCTTTAGTTCTTCGATTGTCTTGGCAATATTTGTCACCTTGGCAACTGGTGTATAGTGGATTGCACCTGCCGAAGCCTTGACTACCGTTGCAGTCAGTCCGACTGCCCGGCGCTTCGGAATGATCACGCCATGTGCCCCACACAGATTTGCAGTACGGATAATCGCACCTAAGTTATGCGGATCCTCAATCTCATCTAAAATAAAGATAAACGGATCCTCGCCCTTTTCCTTTGCTTTTTCTAAGATATCATCCACTTCCGCATATGAAAATGCCGCTGTAATTGCCATCACACCCTGATGCTTCCGGTCTGGAGACATCTGATCAAGCTTTTCCTTGCTCACAAAATTTACGATCACATCTTTTTTCTTCGCATCACGTAAGATGGATGAAATCACGCCATCGCGCAGACCATCCTGAATATACAGCTTGTCGATTGTTTTTCCGGCACGAAACGCCTCTAACACCGCATTTCTGCCTTCAATCATATGGTCGTCCTGCGGTTCCTGTTCATTTATAATATTCTTATTCTCACTCATCTTTGTTTTCCTTCATCATACTTATGATTCTTTACTCTCAAGATACTGCCGGATCATACCATCCACAAAATATTGCAGCCGGTCCATATCTCCCTTCAGATACAGATATCCATACAGTGCCTCTAAACCGGTCGCTTTGCGGTACTGTCCCATCGTGGCATTCTTCGCCTTGGAATGAGTATTCGTATTTCTGCCACGCTTGTAGACATCGAGCTCATCTTCAGACAGTTCTTCCATGATCCGGTCGATATAATCCGCCTGATTCACCGCCTTAACGATCTTGCTGACCTCCACATGATACTTATGCGGCTGCATATTGGAATGTGTGACGAAATATTTCTTCACCAGCAGATCCAATATACTGTCACCCATATACGCAAGCGCAAGTGGCGAGTACTGATATGCATTTACCTGTTCGGTCTTTACGCTCTCTTCCATCTTACACCTTCTCTGGTATCCTCCAGAATGATTCCCTTCTCTGTGAGCAGATCACGGATTTCATCCGCTCTCGCAAAGTTCTTTGCCTTTCTGGCTGCCTGACGTTCCTCGATCAGATTCTCGATCTCCTCGTCTAAAAGCACCTCCTGCTCCTTGATATCAATACCAAGAATATCCATCAGCTGTTTCATCGTATCATAGATCTTCTGCGCAAATGCCTTGCTTGTTACACCAGCCTCGACATTTGTATTTGCAAATTTTACAAGCTCAAAGATAACAGAAATCGCATCGGCTGTATTTAAGTCATCTTCCATCGCATCTTCATAGCGCTTTACAAACGCTGGAATCTCCTCTGCCAGCTTTGTCTCTGCCTCGGTCATATCTGCAACTGTACTGTTGTTGATTGCTTCCTCTACCTTTGATGCTGATGTGCGGATTCTGTCCAGTCCGTTCTTAGAGCTTTCCACAAGCTCTGATGAGAAATTAAGTGGACTTCTGTAATGTGCGGAAAGCATGAAGAAACGGATGACCTGCAGATCGTACTTTTCTCCAATCTCTCTTACCGTGAAGAAGTTTCCAAGTGACTTGGACATCTTCTCGTTGTTAATCTTCAAAAATCCATTGTGCATCCAGTACCGTGCAAACTCTGTATCATTGGCTGCCTCACTCTGCGCGATCTCATTCTCATGATGTGGGAAGATCAAATCCTCTCCACCGGCATGAATATCAATGACATCGCCAATATACTTCTTCGACATAACCGAACACTCCAGATGCCAGCCTGGTCTTCCATCGCCCCAAGGAGATGGCCATGATGGCTCGCCTTCCTTCTTCGGCTTCCAGAGTACAAAATCAAGCGGATCTTCCTTCTCATCCTCACCGGATACAAGAAGTTCACGGTTTCCGGCACGCAGATCGTCAATATTCTTCTTAGAAAGCTTACCATAATCAGAGAACTTTCTCGTACGGAAATATACGGTTCCATTTACTTCGTATGCATAGCCCTTCTCAATCAGCGTCTCTACCATTGCGATCATGTCCGGGATTTCCTTCGTTGCCTGCGGATGTGTCGTTGCTTCTTCTACATGAAGCGCTGCCATATCCTTCTTGCACTCTGCGATGTAGCGCTCGGAAATCACAGACGCATCCACACCTTCTTCATTCGCGCGCTTGATGATCTTGTCATCGACATCGGTAAAGTTTGACACATAGTTTACTTCATAGCCCTTGTACTCAAAATATCTGCGCAATGTATCAAACACGATCATCGGTCTTGCATTTCCGATGTGAATATAGTCATATACGGTTGGTCCACAGACATAGATACCTACCTTGCCCTCGTTGATTGGATGAAATTCATCCTTATGTCTGGTGAGTGTATTAAAAATCTTCATACCTGTTTGTTCCTCCTGCGATCGTTCCATTTTTCTTTTTCAAATATGTCATGCAATCCGCGGTTTGTCAAGCAAAAGCTTAGTGTGCAAACTGTGAATTGTACAGATTCGTGTAGAAGCCATTCTGTGCCATAAGCTGGTCGTGGTTTCCCTTCTCAATGATATTTCCATCCTTCATAACTAAGATTACATCCGCCTCACGGATTGTTGACAATCTGTGTGCAACAATAAAGCTCGTTCTGCCCTGCATCATACGATTAAATGCCTTCTGGATCCGGATCTCCGTACGCGTATCAATGGAAGATGTTGCCTCATCTAATATAAGCATCGGCGGCAATAACAGCATCACACGTGTGATACACAGAAGCTGCTTTTGTCCCTGTGACAGATTTCCACCGTCCTCAGCGATCACTGTATCATAACCCTGTGGCAGACGACGGATAAAGCTGTCGGAATGCGCAAGCTTCGCTGCCTGTATGATCTCCGCATCCGTTGCATCCGGCTTTCCATAAGCGATATTCTCACGAATCGTACCACTCTTTAACCATGTCTCCTGCAATACCATACCATAGTTTTCTCGCAGGCTGTCTCTCGTCATGTCACGGATATCTGTACCGTCAACCGAAATAGATCCGGTATCCACATCGTAAAACCTCATCAAAAGATTGATGAGTGTACTCTTTCCGCATCCGGTCGGTCCAACGATTGCCACACGCATACCCGGCTTTACAGAGAGATTCAGGTTCGTGATGAGCGTCTTATCCTTTACATAGGAGAAATTCACGCCCTTAATCTCGATTGCACCCTTCGTATCCGTTAATACATGGGCCTGCTCCTTCTCCGGTACCTGCGGCGTCTCATCTAAAAGCTCAAATACACGTCCGGCACATGCCATCGCATTCTGAAGCTCGGTAATGACATTCGATATCTCGTTAAATGGTTTCGTATACTGGTTTGCGTAGCTTAAGAAGCAGGTAAGCTGTCCAACAGTAAATCCGGTCGAAATCACGGAAACCGCACCGATGATACCAACTGCCGCATATACAAGGTTGTTGAGAAATCTTGTACATGGATTGACAATGGACGAATAAAAGGTTGCTGACATGCTGTCTTTCTCCAGACGGTCATTGATCTCCCCAAAACGCTCCAACGCTTCATCCTCGTAGCCAAATGCCTGCACAATCTTCTGCTGCCCGATCATCTCGTCAACAAGCGATGTGATATCTCCACGCGTCTCAGACTGCCGGTGGAACAGATGATAGGTACGCTTCGCAATAAACGATGCTACAAACAGGGAAAGTGGCGTCAATACAATTACAACCAACGCGATCGGTACATTTACAGCTATCATAAATCCAAGCGTTGCAAGAATCGTTACGATTCCGGTGAACAGCTGTGTAAATCCCATCAGAAGTCCGTCTGCAAACTGGTCGATATCCGACACGATACGGCTCACGATATCGCCATGCTTGTGCGAATCAATATAGGAAAGCGGAAGCTCCTCCATATGATTAAATACTTCGATACGGATATCCCGCACAACGGAATATGTGATATGGTTGTTAATAATATTCATAAACCACTGTGAAAGCACTGTCACAACGGTTACCATCACAAATGTATAGATGATGTCCTTGATTCCATCGAAGTCAACCAGACCTTTTCCGACGATCAAGTCGATTGCATCACCGGTCAGAATCGGTGCATACAAGGTTGAGGCAACGGTGATCATTGCACAGACAAACGAAAGGATGACCAGAATACGGTATTTCTTAATGTGTGTCAGTACACGTTTTAACACAGCTTTATCAAAGCCCTGCAGCTTCTTTTTCTTATCCTTAGACATCTGCCTTCACCTCCTTGTTCTGGGATGCATAGATCTCCTGGTATACCGGGCAATTCTTCATCAGTGTATCATGATCGCCTATCCCTGCGATCTTACCATCGTCCAAAACGACGATCTTATCTGCATACATGATGGAGGATGCACGCTGCGATACGAGGAATACCGTCGTGTGATCGGTCTTCTCCTTGATTGCTTTCCGGAGAGCGGCATCCGTCGCATAGTCAAGTGCGGAAGAACTGTCATCAAGAATCAGGATCTCCGGCTTCTTCACAAGCGCACGCGCGATCGTCAGTCTCTGCTTCTGTCCACCGGACAGGTTCTTACCACCCTGGTTCAGCATAAACCCGATTCCTCCATCCTTCTGTTGCACAAAATCCTCCGCCTGTGCGATAGAAAGTGCTTCCTCGATTTCCTCGTTCGTTGCATCTTCCTTGCCCCAGCGGATATTATCCGCGATCGTTCCGGAGAACAGCACTGCCTTCTGTGGAACGACACCGATTTTTTCTATCAACTGCTCTTTTGGATATTCCATTACATCCACACCATCGATTTTAATACTGCCCTGTGTGCAGTCATAGAAACGAGGAATCAGATTCACAAGAGTCGATTTACCGGAGCCTGTACCACCGATAATACCGATCGTTTCGCCACGTTTCACCTTCAGGGAAAGTCCCTCGATGGAAGTTTCCTTTGCATCCGCATACGTAAGTCCGGCATTGATAAATTCCACCTTCGGAACCGTCTCATCTGCGGACGTTTGTACCAGTGCTGTCTCGTATGCCTGGCTGCTTGTCGTCTCGAAGATCGCACCGAGACGGTTCGCACAGGCAACTGCCTTTGTCTCTGTAATAATCAGATTTGCAAGCTTCACAAGCTCAATCAGAATCTGTGACATGTAGTTTACAAGCGCATATACTTGTCCCTGCTTTAAAATACCGAGATCCACCTGCTTTGCACCGCCCCAGATCAGGGCAACGATAGACAGGTTAATCACTGCGTAGGTCAGTGGATTTAAAAAAGACGAGATCTTTCCGACGAACAGCTGTCCCCTCGTCAATGCTTCCGTTACCTCAGCAAACTCTTCCTTTTCCTTCTTCTCCTGGTTAAATGCACGGATGACACGCACACCGGACAGATTCTCTCTGGATTTCAATGTTACTGTGTCAAGCTTGCTCTGTACTTTCTTATATAAAGGAATCGAAACAAGCATGATTCCAAATACGATCACGATCAGAACCGGAAGCGTGATGAAGAACACACGCGATGCCTTCGCATTCACAGAAAACGCCATGATCGTTGCACCGAATACGATAAACGGTGAACGCATAAACAGACGCAGGAACATATTGATTCCCGTCTGTACCTGATTGACATCACTCGTCATACGTGTGATGAGCGTCGCACTACCGAGCTTATCAATCTCTGTATAGGAAAGTGTCTCGATATGCTTGAACAGATCATACCGGATCTCCTTTCCGATTCCCATTGCCGTTTTCGCTGAAAAATACTGTGCTGTGATCGAGCACCCAAGTCCAATCACACCAAGTCCAACCATGACAAATGCCATCTTATAGATATACGGCTTGTCATTTCCCGCAATACCGTTATCAATGATTGCCGCCATAACGAGCGGTACCAAAAGCTCAAAGGCCGCTTCTAACATCTTGAATAATGGTGCTAAAATTGCTTTCCATTTGTAATTCTTGAAATATTGTAATACTTGTTTCACGTTTCTTTCCTTTTTCTCTTTCCCTTATTTTATAGTTGACCTATGATACAAATTCCCTTAAACTATTATAGACAAGGATTTTTCTTTTTCAATACAAAATCAAAAAAATGTAAAGGAGATTCATACTATGGACGATAAAAACAGATCATTTTCAACCGATAATACCGACGACGATGACTATGTAGACATGGTGTTAGATGATGGCACAGAGCTTCATTGCAGTGTCATTGCCATCTTCCCAGTCGAAGGTCAGCAGTATATCGCATTGCTTCCGGACAAAGTCATAGAAGGCTACGAAGAAGACGACGTCTTCCTCTACCGTTACACAGAGAAGGAAGGCGACGACGTCGAACTTGGCATGATCGATTCCGAAGAGGAATACGAGATCGTTGCCGATGCGTTCGACGAGCTTTTAGATAACGAAGCCTACGAAGATATGTAAGCTTCTCTATTCTGTAAGGTCATAGATTTCCACTGTCTGTGTTTCAAACTGGAAGCTGTAAATGTATGACCACTGCGTCGTTCCGTTCAGACACAGATCGACGTTTCCATAAAATGTACAATTATCATTTGCATCCAATGAAAATCCATCTACTGTCACACCGTAGATGGATGTTTCTTTGTCTGACAGTTTTTTCATCCGTAAACAACTGTCAATTACCATCTGCCGCACATCATCGAGCGTCGTTTCTTTCTTCACAAGTGCATCTGTGAGCGTAATTTTCTTATCCTGAATCCGGTCATAATTGTAGCTTGCAATATCTCCATAGCCGCCGACGAGCGGATACTCGACATAGCGTACAACCACTTGTAAATACTGATTCGTGCTATATTCCGTTGTGCGGATCTCCGGGATGATCTCTTTTCCATCTTTGTCTTTCTCATAAATTGCCCCCGGTCCATCCATGATGTCCTGATTCAATTCTTCGATCACCGCACTGTCATGCGTCGATGTAAATTGCGGAAGTTCTATCGCATGTCCGTCCAGTTCCGTATGTACTGCATACGTCAGGGAAGAATCCTCCGATGCATAATTTACCGCTTCGGTTGCATCTTCCTTTGCTGCACAGCCAATCAGGCACAGACAGCTTCCAATCGCCGCAAGCACCATAACCAGTTTTCCCTTTTTTAAGATTCCTTTTGCCATGTAATATCCTCCACAAACCGGCTCTTATCTTTTGCCTTTCCTGCGATTGTTCTCGGTACATAGATATGCAGCGCATGTCTTGCCCGCGTCATCGCCACATAAAACATCCGCCGTTCCTCTTCGAGTTCCGCTGCCGTTTTTGCCTTTTTATACGGCGTAATCTCTTCCACTGCATCGAGAATGTACACCGTGTCAAATTCCAATCCCTTCGCACTGTGCATCGTCATAAGATTGACACCCTTCCGCATCCGGTTCTTCTCCTGCTGTCTCGCAAGCTGCTCTTTGTATTCATCTATAAATGTAAAAAGCTCCGCGTAGCTTTCCATATCTTTAATCATATATCCAAATTCATCTAAAACTTCATACATCTCCGATGCATCAAGCTGGCGGTATTCCGCGTAATCCTTAATATACGTGTCATAACCGATAAAATTCCGTATGAAATTGAGTGCCGGATACGGGCGCAGCTTCCGAAGCATCTTTACATCTGCCATCATCTTATCCAGATTCTCGACGACGGACTCCTTATTGCGGAGCCGAAACCGCAGCTTATCATAATCAACCGGATCTTCAAGCAAGGCGTCCCGGCTGATATAGCGCGACGGTTTATTTATAATTCTTAAAAATGTCGCCCGCGAGGTATCGCCCATCGCAATCCGCATATAATCCAGCACATACCGCACTGCAAAATGGTCAAACAGATTCGGCAATGCATCACTCAACGTATATGGGATATTATATTGATTAAGCTTATAGGCAAGCCGACGCGGCTGTAAATTTGTCCGGTACAGCACCGCTTGTTTTTCATATGCAATTCCAGCCTGATACTGTTCCCGAATACGCCGTATGATACACTCGTTTTCCTCCGCCTCATCCTTCACGGTATGCATCTGTACAATCCCAGGTTCTTTTGAAACTGCTTTTAACTGCTTCTTATATCGCGTCTGGTTCTTCTCAATTACCTGCGTTGCCGCCTGCACGATCCGGTAATCGGAGCGGTAATTCTCTCCGAGGTACACAATCTCACAACTTGAAAAATCCTTGCGAAACTGCTGCATGATCTCTGGTCTTGCGCCCCGGAATCCATAGACGGACTGGTCATCGTCTCCGACGATACATGCATTTTGCCGTGGATTTGCCAGCATCCGAAAAATCTCATACTGAATCCGGTTGCTGTCCTGAAACTCATCTACCATGATATATGGAAACAAACTTCTACATTTATCCAAAATATCCGGTCGCGCTGTTAATAGTTCATAGCAAAGTACCATCATATCGTCAAAATCGATCAGCTTCCTGCGTTTTAACTCTGTACCCAGCCGTCGGTACAATTCCCGGAATGCATGTTCTGGCATATCCTTACTGTAATAATTTTCCACATCCATCATGTCGCATTTGACAAGGCTTACCTGTGAAACAATACTGCTTACAATCTCTTCCTTGTTCTCGTAGCTCAGCTCCATCGTATGTAAAATCTGCTCGATGATCCCCCGCTTTTCTTCCTCGGAAATCACACATAGCATGGATTGCCCATATGCAGTTTTTAAAATCCAATAAAATATGGAATGAAAGGTTCCAAATCGAACCGGATATTCCTTTCCGGGTGTCATCGCACGAAAGCGCTGCTGCATCTCCCCTGCGGCTGCCCGTGTAAAGGTTATAACAAGAATATCTGCGGGTGAAACACCCGCAGATTCTATCAGATACTTGATTCGTTTTGTAATTACAGTTGTCTTCCCGGAGCCCGGTCCTGCAATCACCATCATAGGTCCATCCACATGCGAAACCGCCTTGGATTGTGCCTCGTTTAATTTCATATTATGCATTCGCTCCACAGCACTTCTTATACTTCTTTCCGCTTCCGCAAGGACATGGATCGTTACGTCCAACCTTTGGCGGCTTTACGATTGTCTTGGAAGACTTCTGGATCTTGTACAGTTCCTTTCTTCTCTCAGGAGTCAGGATCTTATCCCACTGTGGAAGTGTATACAACCACTCTGCGTTGCAGTCTACCATGTTCATATAAAGCTTCTCTGGATCATAACCAAGCGCTACCTGTGAATCTTCTTCCAGCTCATCGACCTTGTTTGGCACGATCAGACTGTCCTCGATACCATCCAGAAATCCGATCATCAGCTCAATGCTCATATCGTACTTCTCAGCCAGTTCTTTGACTGTACCGCCCTCGATCTCAACCGGATTCTCAAGAATCTTCTCATAGATTGCCTTTTCTCTCTGGAAATAATCAAGCCAAAACTCCTTTCCTTCTGGAGTTCTGTCATCAAGACTATATGCATGCTCACGCCATTCTGTTAATAAACTCATAACCGTACCTACACAGTGTTATCCTGTGTTTTCCTTTCATTTTTTCATCCAATCTAGTATAGCAAACCAGCCTTTATTTTTCAAGACCGATTCTTTTTGTGATTTTGCAGAACCTTTCCCAGCCAAAGCACCACATAAATGAGTATCGGTACTATAATCACCAGCGCCAGACTCGGCATAAAATATTTGCTGCCCGTCACGCCGGTCACGATCACCAATACGATCAGTGCAAAGATCACAACCAGTCCCACCCACGCCATTACACGTAAAATCGGGCGTCTGCGTATACTTTGTTCATACGTTTCTGTCTTTTTTTCTTCCATGCTCTCTCCATCGCCGCAGCGTTTTGCTTATTCATATCGAAGTGCATCGATTGGATTCAGGTTCGATGCCTTGACCGAAGGAATAAATCCAAACACAATTCCGATCACCATAGAGAAGATTACTGAGATTGCAATCGCTGCTCCGCTGATTGCAACCGGAACCGATGCAACATCAGAAATCAGATATGCAAGTCCCACGCCAGCGCCAACTCCGATGATACCACCCATGCTTGTAAGCACAGCTGCCTCTGTCAGGAACTGCATCAAAATCACTGATTTTCTAGCTCCTAACGCTTTCTTCAAACCAATCTCTCTCGTACGTTCTGTCACAGATACCAGCATGATATTCATAACGCCGATACCACCTACCAAAAGAGAAATACTTGCAATCCATATGAGCTGCTGGCTTGTCGATGCACTGACCTCCTGCATTGCCTTCGCAGTCTCCAGAAGATCTTCACTCTTATACTTAAATGAAGAGCTGCTGCTATCTTCATCCGTTCCGCCTTCCGAAACATTCTCACTGCTTGTGGCTGGCATATAGGAATTCATGATATCCGCCGTTTTCTTTCCTGCATTTGTCATGGCATCTGTACCCGCCGGCTTCACAACCAAGTTATATGGCTCATCAAACGAGAAGATCAAAGGCCAGTTGACATCTGTGATAAACACCTGACCGGAGGATGTATTTCCATAGTAGGTATACCAGTCATTCATATTGGTAACCTTCGGAGTAAACCCATCAATCTGTTCAACAACACCGACAATAATAAACGGCTCGCCCTTGATCTCCAGGGTCTTACCGATCGGATTCTCACTTGCAAACAATGTATTCGCTGCAACGGTATCCAGAATTACGCCCTTGGTACAATTCGTCCAGTCCTGATCCTCAAACAGTCGCCCGGTCTGCACGGTATATCCCATCACACTGAAATAATCTTTATCTACACCATAGACCGGGGCATTGCCCAGATCCTTTGTTCCGCTGTTGATACCTTCATAGAGTGCGCCATAGCGATAAGATGCAACAGCCGTTACCTCATCCACTGCCAGAATCTCATTTTTAATATCATCTGTGACCATCGGCATATTCTCCGGTGTAGAAGAATCACCGGATGTATAGGTCCATTCACCCTGATACAATTTTACATTTACAATGTTATTTCCTGAGCCGACCAGATTCTCCTTGATCTGCTCACTGGTTCCCTTGATTGTTGATACGATCGCGATAATTGCCGCAATACCAATGATAATACCAAGCATGGTAAGAAGGGAACGCATCTTATGTGCCCAAATACCTTGGAACGATAATCTTATATTTTCTAACATAGACTGATTTCCTTTCTTATCAATTATACAGATCATCCGTCGACTTCTGTACAGTCTTTACGCCTTCCACTGCCTCATCGAGATATGGGAATGCAATATAATCCTGCATCGTCAAACCGCCGAGCACCAGCACGGAATCACCGGATGTCTTGTTTCCTACCTTGATATAGGTCTTCTGAAGCTTACCATCGACATCTTTCATCACATAATAGTTGCTTCCTTCCTGCTTCATAAACGCTTTTGACAGATAAAATCCACCACTCGTATCTTCCGCGCCCGAATTCAAAGTAATCTCCATATACATATTCTGACTGACATCCGTGGAATCAGTCAACGCAATCTTGATTGGATAATAGGTTTCCACCTTGCCATTGTAATTCGTATATCCATCCGCCGGGAACGTAGAAATCTCTGTGATCGTACCTTCATAATTCATACCGGTATCATAGCAATACATCGATACGGTATCACCAACCTTGACCGTTGACATTGCAAGCTCACCGATCTGGCTTTCGACCAGATATCCATCTGCCGCACTGACAACAAGAACCGGATCTCCGCTCGAAGCTGCTTCATCTGCGGTTGTCACGCTCTTGACCACCCCATCAAAATTCGCCAACACTTCGCCGGTAGAATTCTGCAATTCCTCCATCTGAAGCTTGACCTGTGCAATCTCGTACTGTGTCTGCATTGTTTTGATTTCCTGTTCTTTCTGAGCGATCTGATTCTTCAATTCCTCTCTTGTCGGAGGCGTATCTGCATCCGGATCTGTATCCGGATCCGGCTGTGGCGCATCTGAACCTGTTGCAACCGGAGTCGCCGGTGCCTCTGTTGTCGGAATATCCTCTAATGGTGTAGTTGCTTTTAACTTCTCGAGTTCACGCTGTGCATCAATAATCGACACGCGGGATAACTCCAGTTCCGATCTTTGCAGTTCTAACTGTAAGTCGTTGGCAGTAGTATCATACACAAGCAGCACATCACCTGCTTTCACGCTCTGACCTTCCGTTACCTTGATCTCCGATACGGACTGTGTCTTTCCTACATAGACCTTCTGCTCAGAATTCACAGTCACATTTCCACTCAATGTACTGTTATCCCACATATCCGAAGCATCATATCCAATCTCACTGACCGCATATACCCCTGCAGTCTTACTGTTCTGATTCTTCTGCTTCAGCATCCGGAGCGCTGCATAAATACCTCCGAGCACAACAACACAGGAGAGAACGATAATAATTATTTTCTTTGCCTTATTCATGCTCATCACCTCCGGTCACCGGCTGGGCATCTCCCTCATACAGCTCACCATCAATGATTTTTACAACTCGATCTGCATAAGACGCAATCTCGTCAGAGTGTGTGATCATAATGATTGTCACGCCCTGCTTAACCCGGATTTGGAATCAAGTGCGCCCGTCGGCTCATCGGCAAGCAGAATCTTCGGATCTGCCACCATCGCACGTGCAATCGCCACACGCTGTTTCTGTCCACCGGAAAGCTGTGTCGGCTTGAAGCTGACACGATCCGCCAGATCAACCATCTCCAGCATTTCTTTTGCCTTTTGTTTTCGTTTCTTGATCGGCACCTTCGCATACTGTAACGGAAGCGCTACATTGTCAAGTGCACTCTGTCTTGGCAGCAAATTAAAATTCTGAAATACGAATCCGATCTTCTGGTTGCGCACTTCGGAAAGTTCTTTATCTTTGCACTTTTCAATCTCCACATCATCAAGCAGATACGTTCCTGAAGTTGGCTTATCAATACATCCGATGATATTCATCAGCGTGGACTTACCAGAACCTGATGGTCCCATAATCGCCACATACTCCCCTTCTTCTACACAGAGATTGATATCTTTCAGTACAGGCACTTCCATCGTGCCCTGAATATAATTCTTATAGATATTTTTCAATTCCAGTAACACTATTGCACCACCTCGCTATCGCTGTCTGGCGCAGATTCATCCTGTGGTGCAGCTTCTTCCACGGATCCATCAATGCCATCCGTATTGGCACCATCATCAATATTATTTATGCTGCCATCATCTAAAATACCATCATCCGTGTAACCGTCGATATAACCATCATCTGAAGAACCGTCATCGCTGCTTCCATCATCATAAGAACCATCGTCGATACTTCCACCATCCTCTGTATCGTCAATCACGACATCCTCATAGTTATGTGTAACCTTCATGCCTTCCTTCACACGATCCTCTGGATATGCGATATAATCATCCTCCGTCAGGCCAGACAGAATCTGATACCGCATCATATTCTCATCATACTCACCAAGTTCTATTTTACGCTTCTCGATGTATCCCTTTGCATTTTCTGCCCATACATAGGCACCATCGTCCTCCTGCATGATATAATATTCATCCAGCCACAGACCTTCCTTCACGTCACCCTGTCCATAGTCTGCTTCCACATAGACATGCTGACCGAGCATCAGACCATCCGTGCTGTCCAGGCTGATATAAAATGGATACTTTGTTGCTGTTGTTCCTGAACTCATATAATAATCATTGTTGTTTCCATTGTCCGGATGTTCGAGATCAATCTTCGTTACAGTACCTGTCCAGGTTGAATCATCCACTCTGGAACGTATAATCATGCTCTGTCCCTCTGACATACTGCGGACTGTCAGTTCGCTTGCGGTTGCCTTGATTCGGTAATCGCCCTTTGCCATAATTGTGATATACGCGTTGCTTGTCGAATCTGAACCATTATCCGAATTACTATTGCTGCTATCATCATCCGAGCTGCTTGTCGAATTGTTCTCATTGATTGTCTTGATGATACCATCCATCGGTGCAACAACCTTTGTATTCTCCATAGAAAGCTTCTGACGATCAATCTCCAGCTGCTTTGCACTTGCATCATAGTTGGCCTGATTGACCTGTGCCTGCAGATTCTGGATCTGTGCGCTGTAGCTTAACTGCTCCTCCGCTGGTGCTGCTGCCTTCTCTGTCGTAAGCGATGCAATCTGTTGATTCAGTGTCGCAATGTTATTGTTGATGCTTGTAAGCTCCAGCTCCAACTGACGAAGCTGCAACTCCATGGACTCGGTATCGTACTCAAACAGTACTTCACCTGCCTTGACTTCATCTTCTTCCTTCACATACAATTCCTTGACTTTCTTGTCACTGTCACGGTTTACACCCTTGACCTCCTGTGACTCAACCGTTCCCATATAGCGGCTTTCTGTCAGGTCATATCCTCCATTTAAGTCGGATATTTTTGTTGCATATACCAACTCTTCGTTCGATGCCTTTTTATTATGCAAAACATAATAAATTGCTCCGGCTGCGCCTGCAAGAACAAGCAGTACTACAATTAAAATGATGATTCCCTTTTTCTTCATTTCCATACCTCTTACTTTTCTTTTTTTATCAGGTGAAACCAATCCTGTATACGCTTTTCATATCCGAGATTCCCCGGCTTATAGAATGTTCTCCCTACTAACTGATCCGGCAGATACTGTTGCTCCACATAATGATTCTCATAGTCATGTGCATACTTGTATCCAACGTTGCCAAGCTTTTCCGCCCCGGAATAATGCGCATCCCGGAGATAGACCGGCACCTGACAGTTTCCAACCTCTTTGACTGCCTGCATCGCATCGAAAATCGCATTGACTACCGCATTGCTCTTCGGTGCACATGCCACATAGGTTGCCGCCTGCGCCAATATGATCTGCGCCTCTGGCATACCAACACGTTCCACTGCCTGTGCACATGCGGTTGCCACCTGTATTGCCTGCGGGTCTGCGTTGCCGACATCCTCACTGGCACAAATCATAATTCTTCTGGCGATAAATGTCACGCTCTCCCCTGCGTATAACATCTTTGCCAGATAATACACGGCGGCATCCGGATCGGAACCGCGCATGCTTTTTATAAACGCGGAAATAATGTCATAGTGGTTATCTCCGTCTTTATCATATCGTATGGAGCGCCGCTGAATGCACTCCTCCGCCACAGGAAGATCTATCACAATCTTCCCCGTCTCCGGATTCCGCTCGGTCGACAGGATGCCAAGCTCAACTGCATTCAGTGCATGTCTCGCATCGCCCTCCGACATATCTGCCAGAAAATCAACTGCCTCCTCCGTAATCTCCGCGTCATAGCTTCCCATACCCTTTTCGGTATCGGTCACTGCACGCCGGATCAACGTCTTGATGTTCTCCTTCGACAACGGTTTTAACTGAAAAATAGAAGAGCGCGATATTAACGCAGAATTCACTTCAAAATAAGGGTTCTCCGTTGTCGCGCCTATCAGTATTACCGTTCCATCCTCTACAAACGGGAGAAGATAATCCTGCTGCGCTTTGTTAAACCGATGAATCTCGTCCACAAAAAGAATCGTCTTCTTGCCATACATTCCGAGATTATCTTTTGATTCCTTCACCACTGCCTCGATATCCTTCTTCCCGGCAGTCGTCGCATTCAGTTCCTTAAATACCGCGCTCGTCGTATTGGCAATCACCATCGCAAGCGTTGTCTTCCCCGTCCCTGGTGGACCATATAAGATAATCGAGCTGAGCTTATCTGCCTGTATCACACGATACAACAGCTTATCCTTTCCAAGAATGTGCTCCTGCCCTACTACCTCGTCCAATGAAGTCGGCCGAAGCCGCTTTGCAAGCGGGGATTCGCCCTTCTTCATGTTTGTCTCTCTCATATAATCAAATAAATCCATTTGCTTTTACCTAGATGATCTCAAGCTTGCGAATCAGGCTGTCAAACTTCATGATATCAATCGGTTTACACATGTACTCCTCATAATCATCACTCGCATAACTTGCATCAAACCCTTCATCAAGTGCACTGATCATAATGACCTTACAGCGCTTGTCTCTTGGTGTTCCAAGCTTCCGCTCCGCATCCCGGATAGACGCCAGTGCCTTATATCCATCAATCTTTGGCATCATAATATCCATACAGATCAGATCGAACCGTTCGTTCGTGCTGACCGCATTTACAAATTCATCCACGGCCGCAATTCCATCTCTTGCCAGTACAACTTCGCCATACTTTGACAACAGCTTCTGCATAAATTTTCCACTTGCCAAATCGTCCTCTGCTACTAATACTTTCATAAACTGCCTCCCAATCCTATTCTAACGCTTATTTTTTTATCTGAAGTAACTGCATCCATTTCTGAATATTATCCATATATTCTTCCTTGAACGACTTCTTGTGATAAGAAATTCTGCGTTCCAATATATGACTCATCGCCATACCCGTTACATTGTTTGCCAACACAGGCGCCGAAATGACGTCTGAGATTTCTCCGGCGTCCATTGCTTTTTGAAACAAGTCTCCCAGAAATGCCAAACGTTCTGTGATGCACCATGCAATCCTCTCTCGCGTCTCCACGATATGTAACAGTTCTTCATACTGAAGCATCAATGTGGAAATCGCATAATAGTTATCATAATAGGTTGCATACGCTTCCAGATAATCGATCAGTTTTTCCACATAGGTTGCATCCTTTGCCTGCACCGTCTGACGAATGCCTTTGTCAAACTTTGAATATGTTTCGACCACCTCCACGAGCACTTCATCAATGCCGCCAAAATATTTGTACATGAGTGCCTCTGACATATTTTCCTTCAGGGCAAGGTTTTTAGTTGTAAGAGCTGATAATCCGGATTCGCTGATAATTTCGATTGCAGATGCAATTATTCTATCTTTTCTCGATACAAAGCTGTCCCCCAATAGTATTCCTCTCCGTCCTATTTTTTACATACGTTCATTCTATGCCATTTGCCTGTTTTTGTCAATAAAATACAAAAATAGGAGCCATCGTTTTACACGGTGACTCCTACTTTGTTTCACTCAATAAATATAACAAATCCCAATTCAAAATTCAGTATAACAATGCATGCAGAATCTATAAAATATAGGTACCCTGTTACTTGATTAAGCTAAACTACTTGATAACAGTTACGTTTGTAGCCTGTGGTCCCTTCTCGCCATCAACAACATCAAACTCAACCTTCTGATTCTCTTCAAGGTTCTTGTAACCTTCCATGTTCAGTCCTGAGTAATGTACGAATACATCCTTGCCGTTCTCGTCTGTGATGAATCCAAAGCCCTTCTGGCTGTTGAACCACTTTACTGTACCTTTTGTCATGACAAATCCTCCAATTTTTAAAATCGCATTTCTATCTGAAAATGCGTCTTAACAATAGCACACACACGTGCATTCGTCAAGCATTTATCCTACAATATTTCCCAATTCTTTATCGTAAAAATAGACCGCATCTGACAGAAATTCCGTGTCGGGAACTACAAATTCATTGACTTCCCGCAGTGTATTTTCTAACATTTCCTTTTCTTTTTTTGCATCTGTAAGACACAATAACAGCTCGTTCACACTCGACGGCACGATGTAGACACTTTTTCCCATCTGCTCTGCAAACGAGGCGACCACATCCTTGTAGAGCAGCATCGTCGCACCATAGATAAACTGCCGGTTCGATAGGATATAGACCTCCGGCTCCTCCGGATACACATGGTCCTGTGGAAACCGTGTCCGCAAAAACTCATCCAGCCGCATAAGAAATGGCGGAAACAACCGGATCGTGTTCTCCTTTGCCATACAGTACAGTTCTTCCACTGTACATGCGCTCTTCTCCATGCTGTCATAGTCTATCAACGCAGACGCAATCCCCGCCTCGTCCATCTTTACAAGATAGCGGAACGTAATTGCCATATCATGAAACGGAATATACGGGCAGTTTGCAAGCGTCTCCTGATTGCGTTCGTAATTCACCAGACGCAAAAACACACGGCTCTGCATCTGATCCAGATCAACTGTCAACGGTTCCTGCCTTTGCAGGCAGTCTTCCACCCGTCTGTATTCCTTTGCGACCAGTTCTAACACATCGGAAAGTGATGCCTGCTGCCGCACCATATACTGATAATATTGTTCCAGATAAATCGTTGGGGATACATAATCTCCCTGCAATAAGATCACAAGTCCGACATGCTCGACGCCATTGTTATGACACACCGTCTCCAGCCGGATGCTCTCGATCTCATACTGCAAAAGATACTCTGCGATACCGTTTACCACGGCATTACAAAAAGATTTAAAATCCATACGCTCCATATTTAAAACTCCTTTATTCTAAATAATTCACGTAGGAAAATTCAGACCGGACATGTCTGAATGATGACATCCCTTATTATATTTTCTTTTTTACAAAAGCACAACCACTTACAGCAAAGTTTTCAAAAATGCAACAAATAATTGCATTTCTTTATCGGTTCCAATGCTGATACGCAGATAATTGTCAATCCTTGGCTTATCAAAATACCGTACGAAAATCTTATGTTCTCTTGCGTTCTCAAATATTTCTTTCGCCGGAATCGTCTTGTGTGTCGCAAATACGAAGTTCGCACTTGACGGAAGCACAGTAAATCCAAGCGCCTCGATCTCCTTTACAAACCATATTCTCGTATCGACAACCTTCTTGACCATCTCCTTAAAATAGTCATCTGCCTTGATCGAGCAGGTTCCAAGCTCGATGCTTGTCAGATCCATCGTATAGGAATTGTAGGAATATTTGACATCGTTTAAGTAACCGATCAGTTTCTCATTTCCGAGCGCATATCCGATACGGAGTCCTGCCATCGAACGGGACTTCGAGAATGTACGGACAACAAGCAGATTGTCAAATTCCTTCAGAAGCGGCAGTGCTGTCTGTCCACCGAAGTCGACATATGCCTCATCCACGATCACGATCACATCCGGGTTGTGGCTTACGATGTCACGCACAAATTCAACCGGCTCTGCGATTCCGGTTGGTGCATTCGGATTCGGGAATACAACGCCTCCATTTTCCCCATAATAATCGGACGCTTTGATACGGAAGTCCGCATCGAGCGGCTTCGTCTCATATGGAATCCGGAGCATATCTGCCCACACATCGTAGAAGGAATATGTAATATCCGGGAAGAAAATCGGCTTTCCCGAATTGAAAAATGTCATAAATGACATTGCAAGTACATCGTCGCTTCCGACACCGACAAATACCTGATTTTTATCCACACCGTGATACTCTGCAATTGCATCAACCAGCTTTGTCGCTGCCGGATCCGGATACAGACGCAGATTTTCTAACTCTACCTGCTTATTTAATACCTCAGGTGCCGGTGGATATGGATTCTCATTTGTATTTAACTTGATAATGTCCTGTTCCTTTGGCTGTTCGCCCGGTACATATGGCACAACCTTTCGTATATTTGCTTCCCAGTTTCCCATAAGTCTCGTTCCTCCAAACTATTTCAGTCTCTTTAAGATCTCCAGTGTATATTCCCACGTTCTCTGCACGCTGTCAACATGCAATCGCTCGTTCGGTGTGTGGATGTCATACATCTGCGGGCCATACGACACGCAGTCCAGATCCTTCATCTTATCCATGAAAAGTCCACATTCCACGCCCGCATGGATCACATCCAGCTTCGGCTTCCCGCCATATAACTCCTCGTAGACAGCGACCATCACATCGCGCAGCTTTGATTCCTGCTTATACTCCCATGCCGGATATGCCCCGCTCTCCGTGTACTGTCCACCCAGATGTTCACACAATGTCCGGATCTGTAAAGCAAGCAGATTCTTCTCACTGCCTACACTGCTCCGCACCGAAAATCCCATCTGTACTTCCTCTTCCTTCATGGTAAGAATTCCAAGATTGAGCGACGTCTGCACGAGTCCCGGCATCGCATCACTCATTTTCTGCACGCCATTTGGAAGCAGTACGAGTGCATCGATAATTGCATCGCCGCTCGCACGGTTCATCACCTGTGCCACCGCTTCTGTACATTCTTTTATCTTCAATGTCACATCCGGATCACTTACCTGGTATTCATGGCTAATCGTCGCCTGCAGCGTCTGCACCGCCTGCTTCACAGTATCCTTTGCTTCTGCTTCCACGACAAACACTGCCTGTGCCGCACGTGGAATTGCATTATCCTTCTTGCCACCGTCGATCAACACGAGCCGGATGTCTGCCGCTGTCTGTATCGCCTTTAACGTTCTGCCTAGCGTCTTGTTCGCATTCGCGCGCTGCTTGATGATCTCCATGCCGGAATGTCCACCAAGCAGTCCATCCACACTAAGCTGCATGCTGACCGGATGTTTCAAGTCGCAGGTCTCCCGGCAAACCGGCATATGGCAGACCGCCGTCATTCCTCCGGCACAGCCGACCAGCAGTTGTCCCTCATCCTCCGAATCAAGATTCAGCATATACGATGCCTGCAGATCATCGGTTGTAATCCCTGCCGCACCAAGCATGCCGATTTCTTCGTCGACCGTAATCACAACTTCCAGCGCCGGATGTGGTATATCTGCAGCATCCAGAATGGCAAGTGCAAATGCAACCGCGATTCCATCGTCGCCGCCAAGGGTTGTCCGGTCTGCACGGATCACATTCCCATCAAGCACCAGATCCAATCCCTGCGTATGGAAATCAATCTCCTTGTCGTCCGTCTTCTCACAGACCATATCCATATGTCCCTGTAACATCACGACCGGCGCATCTTCGTAACCGCTCGTCGCCGGTTTCTTGATGATGACATTTCCAAGTGTATCCTGTCTCACATAGAGATTCCGTTTCTTTGCAAATGCAACCAAATAATCGCTGATTGCCTGTGTGTCCGAAGATTCGTGCGGAATCCCACAGATCTCCTCAAAATAATGAAAGACTGCTTTCGGTTCTAACTGTGCAAGCACTGCCATAGTGGCTGCCTCCTTTTTTTCACAATTACATGCATATTATTTTTTCTTTATAGTTCTTACTTTCTCTTCAAATGCGGCAATGAAATGTGCCACCTTCTCCTCTGTCCTAAGGTGTGCGTCGAGATAAACCAGAATCTCGCGCAGGGACTTCTGAGGGGAATACTGATAATTGTTTCGGATCAATCCAATGTCCCAGCCTTCGGCTGCCCACGCGCTGTCCGCCGCTTCGAGCAGTGCATCATCCTCGCAGATAACCTTGAGCTGTGTATCCACGCTATAACTATATGGAGACTTCACATCGAGATAGATGCGTGTCTCGCCAAATACATCCTCCGCTGCCGAAGAGGTTGCAGCCAGAATATCATAATAGCCTTCCTCCACTGCAAACTGTTCAAGATCCATATCATACGATGCGAGATCCCGGATTGCAATCGCGAAAGTTACATCCTTCTTCTCGCCCGGCGCAAGCATTACCTTCTCAAAAGCCTTCAGCTCCTTCTCCGGCTTTGCAAGTGTGCTGTACGGATCATGAATATAGATCTGTATGACTTCGCTACCTGCGACCTTACCGGTATTCTCCACGGTTGTATGAACCTTGATCGTATCCCCGTCAACCACTGCATCGATCAGCCGGCAGTCAAATGTCGTATATGACAATCCATAGCCAAACGGATACCGTGGGCGAAGCTTCTTCTTATCATAATACCGGTAACCGACGTAAATACCCTCGCCATAGGATACATGATACCCATCTCCCGGGAAATTCATGTATGTTGGCATATCTTCGATTCTCTCCGGGAATGTGATCGTCAGTTTGCCGGATGGATTCACCCGTCCCGCAATCATATCGGAAAGTGCCTTTGCGCCTGCCATACCCGGAAGGAACGTTGCAAAGACAGCCTTTACATTGTCTGTATCAATCTCTCGCATATCGATCGGACCGCATGTATTTAATACTAAGATTACATTCTTACCCGCCTGTTCCAACCGTTTTAACACTGCCAGATCCTCATCTGCAAGTTCAAGCGTCTTGCGGTCATTTCCTTCCATGCCCGGTACGATACCGATTACAACCGCATACTCTGCCTGCGCTTCGTCAACTACATCGAAATACCGTGCAAACTCTGCCGCTACGTCCCCGTGACGGCTTGTATCAATCCCGGCAGAACCGGAGCCACACTCTAACATCTGTGCATGTCCGCTGCCAAGCAGTGCGATCTTCGTATGCTTTGCAAGCGGGCAGGCTGCATCATTCTTAAGCAGTACAATTCCCTCGCAGGCTGCCTCGTAGGCTGCCTCGTCCGTCTGCTTTATGATTTCATCTACCGGAAGCTTGTCAACTTCTTCCTTCTTATAGTTTTCTGTAATCCACTTGATTGCAGTAAGTACACGTTCGCATGCCTGATCGACCTTCTCCTCTGACAGTGTAGCTGCTTTCACTGCATCATAGATTGCCTGTGGTTCGCCCGGTCCCGGCATCGCGAGATCCGTTCCGCCAGCAAGTGCCTTTGCAGGATCTAAGACAGCGCCCCAGTCCGACATTACCATACCGTCAAAGCCGAAATCCTTGCGCAGCTTCTCCTCTAATAACCATGCACTCTCTGTACAGCGCACACCGTTGATCTGGTTGTACGCATTCATGATAGACTTCGTGCCACCCTCTTTTACGCACGCACGGAAGCCCGGAAAATAAATTTCCTCCAATGCACGCTTCGAGATCGTCTCATCGATTCCTACCCGGTTTGTCTCCTGGCTGTTCGCCGCATAATGCTTCACGGTTGCAGAGACACCATAGCTCTGGATGCCCTTGACGATTTCCGGTGCAAGCTTCGATACGACACACGGATCCTCAGAATATCCCTCGAAGAGACGTCCATTTCTCGGATCACGCAGAATGTTGACATTTGGTCCGAGCAGGAAATGCACGCCATAGACACAACACTCTAATCCAAGTGCCTCACCAACCTTGCGGATTACCTCCGGATTCCACGTACAGCCAAGCAAAATGCCCGGTGGATAACAGCCCGGCGCATAATCCTTACCCTGCAGGCGCACGTCCATATGCTTCTTCACCCAGCCGTATAACACCTTCTCATCTTCCGAAAGCTTCTCCGGCTCAAAATAATGCTCAATCACATGTACAAGCCGCGTGCTTCCAATCATATTGACCGGCTTGCTCGTATCTGCGTCGATCTGCTTACGCTCCTCGGCATTCGACCAGTCCTCATACTCGGTCATATCGCCGAATACCTGCTCCAGATTCATACCGGTTGCACCGTCCAGAAGCTGCATACGCGGCACACCGAGACGGTCGATTCCATAGCTTCCGAAGAAGGTCGCACCATTTACCAGATGCGACTTCTCCTCGAGCGTCATATTCTTTATAATTTCCTGTATTTCCATTCCTTTTCCTCCAATATATAGATAGCTTTATGCAGCCAGTGCAAAATATGCGATCACGGCGATGCCGAGGATGATACGATACACACCGAACACCTGGAAATCATGCTTTTTGATATAGCTCATTAGGAACTTGATCACTACAAGTGAAACAGCAAATGCAACGGCACAGCCGACAATCAGGATCACAAGCTCCGAGCTTGTGATTGCCACACTCATCTTAATTACCTTCAAAAGCGAATATCCAAACATAACCGGAACCGCTAAGAAGAATGTAAATTCAGCAGCTGCTACACGGGATACACCGATCAGGAGTGCTCCTATGATCGTCGAACCGGAGCGGGATGTACCCGGTACAATGGATAACACCTGGAAAAGACCGATCAAAAACGCAGTCTTATATGTGATATCTTCCAGCTTCTCCACCTTCGGTGTCCGCGTCTTGTTCCAGCGTTCCACGATGATAAAAACGATACCATAAAAGATCAGGGCGCCTGCGATCACATACGGCGTCTCGAAATGTGCTGTGATATAATCATCAAACAGCAGTGTCACAATAGCACCCGGGATGCAGGCAACAATTACCTTAAACCACAGGGAAAATGTCTCCTTCACGCAGACCGGTTTTGACTTATCTTTCATCTGAAATGGCCACATTTTTTTCCAGAACAACAGGATAACTGCCAAAATTGCTCCAAGCTGGATGACTACAAAAAACATCTCCTTGAACTCTTTGGATGCCTGAATCTGGATGAACTCATCCACCAGAAGCATATGTCCGGTACTGCTGATCGGAAGCCATTCTGTGACTCCTTCTACAATTCCTAAAAAAACTACCTTTAAAATTTCAACTATACTTAACATGGTTTCCTCCGGCAGAAGCGTTTGTATCCGAAACGCCCTGCATTTTTGATTTTAATATTTTATGAATTTTTCTTTTTCTTGATCTGCTCTTCCATCGCCTGAATCACAATCTCCAACGCTTTTATGCGCGCATATTTTTTATCGTTGGATTCCAGTATATGCCAGGGCGCATACGTCGTATTTGTCTTTTGCAGCATCTCATTAACCGCATCCTCATAGAGATCCCATTTTTCCCGGTTTCGCCAGTCCTCATCGGTGATCTTCCAGCGTTTCTCCGGGGTATTCTGACGAAGTGTGAACCGCTCTAACTGGGTATCCTTGTCGATCTGCACCCAGAATTTCACGATGACGGCACCCCAATCATCAAGTTCTTTCTCGAACTCATTGATCTCGTTGTACGCCCGCTGCCAGTCGTTTTCCGAACAGAAGCCTTCCAGACCCTCTACCATCACCCATCCCTAGCACCAACAGTCCAAGATTT